>Ga0172380_10003002_pt1 | contig 24343 bp, 30 predicted proteins | sample Leawe162metaG_FD_119747 | JGI IMG/M metagenome (GOLD analysis project Ga0172380, IMG submission 119747) | Leachate microbial communities from a municipal landfill in Southern Ontario, Canada - Leachate well 162 metaG | ecosystem: Engineered > Solid waste > Landfill > Unclassified | place...
CAATTTAAGAACAATAATATACGGCTTGGTTTTGTTTCCAACTTAACCGAAGAAATGTTGCGAGCCAATGCAAGAAATTCAGGTATTGAGAGTGCGTTTGAGTTTTATCTGAGCACAGACAGAGTTCAAGCTTACAAGCCAAGTCTTCTAGCCTACCAGATGGGAATTGATGCATTTAGTCTTCCTAAAGAGAACATAACTTTTGCAGCTTTTGGGGGATGGGATGCGGCTGGAGCTAAATGGTTTGGCTACCCTACAGTTTGGGTTAACCGACTAGAGACCCCTATCGAAAAATTAGACTTCAAGCTCGATGGTATGGGGAAAGATATAGGTCAATTAGTTAATTTTGTATTAGCCTAAATGCTTTTCTCACAGTTTCAGGCTAACAAGTCGGTCAAAGGGACGCGCCGCCCGTTAGCAGTTTTGAAATTCAGTTTTTTATCAAGGTTCGGCGGCTTTGTTAAAGCTCAGTGAGCGGCGCGTCCCTTACCGTAACGTTAGCCCTGCCAATCACAGAGCCATACCATGACCGAAGTTATAGGAATTGACCATATCTATATCGCCGTTTCCGATCTTAATCGCTCGGAGATTTTCTACGACCTCGTTTTATTAGAGGCACTGGGCTTCCGCAAAAACAAGTTCACTCTGGGTGGCGATCCTCACGTTCAATATTTCAACCGTCATTTTGGTTATGTCCTTCGGCCTGCGCGTAACGAAGCCACACACGACTCATATTCCCCCGGGCTGCACCACTTCTGCCTCCGCGTTGATTCGGCGGAGGGAGTCGCTGCCGTAGCCACTCAGCTTCGTAGTTCCGGCATTGAGGCATCGGAAGCTAAGCTCTATCCTAATTACGCCCCTGACTATTGGGCAATATTCTTCACCGACCCTGATGGCATCCGTCTTGAGGTCACGAACTACCGGCTGGAACGCCGAGAGCGCCATGACAGTTGGTAAAAGCAGGGCTAACCCTGCGCTCAAGTTCGCTCCCTCCGGTCGCTGGGACGCGCCTTCGGCGCGCCCCTTAGCTCCACGTTAGGCGAAATATAAGATTCTCTACATGCGCGTAAAAAAACATGAAAATTTTGTCATCCCCAAAAAACACTTTATTTTTCTTGGGTTGCTACTGATTGGCAGTCAGCTAGTTGCCTATCTGGCTAATGAGTTTTTAATGCACAATAGCCACCTTATTAAGTACATTGTAATTTTCATTCTTGGATATGGCTGCCTGGTTTTCGCCATGACCTTTTACAAGCTATACCATGTTCCATGCCCAATCTGTCATGAAAAAACAATAACAAAGAATTCGAGAAAGGAAACCCCAGACAGTTGGAGTGCATACTGTAGCAAATGCGATGTAATCTGGGATTTAGGTATCGGCAATGGTGATTAAATCGCCTAACCCGTCGTTCAAGCGGGACTGGCTACCGCCAGCCCCTTAATTCAAACGTTAGAAGGCAAAAAATGATTACTGGTGGTTGCCTCTGTGGCTCAATAAAATACGAAATTACTAACCCGCTTCAGTTCGCGCGAAACTGCCACTGTTCTATGTGTCGAAAAGCTACGGGTGCCGCTTTCGCTACATGGGCATATGTCGAGGTCAGCAACTTCCGATGGGTTCAAGGTGAAGAACAACTTGGCCAATATCAGTCTTCCCCTGAAATCACGCGAACTTTTTGCAAGGTGTGCGGTTCCACTATGCAGTATGTTGCCAAGCAAGCGTATCAAGACGCCTTCGGTTTGGCATTGGGCACAGTAGATGGCGATCCGGACTGCAAGCCCATGCGCCACGTCATGGTTGGTTCAAAAGCTCCTTGGTTTGAAATCACCGACCATTTACCACAATCAGAGGAGGCAGCACCCAATGAGTAGTATCATACCTTCTAACATGGCGTTCGAGAGGGACGCGCCTCTCAACTTTACGTTAGAGCCCATCATGAAAACTCCCCCCCATCTTATTCCTGTGATGAACAACACGAAGTGGGACGAATTGCGCTTGGCCATGTATGAACTTGAACCAACACCCGCGTGGCGCACAAAGTGCTGGAAAAATGGGTTTGTCACCCCATGGGGCCGTGAGTGGTTCTATCACTTTCGAGAGGGAGGGTACGAACTTACCGAGTGGGTTGAAATTCGCACTGAATCAAAAGAACAAAAACATAGTGTGTTATCTGTGCTCGACAGAGTTCATGTACCAACAGAAGAAATCTCAGATGGGTTTCGTGTGTATGGGTATATTCAACCAGGCCAGCAAATTGAATATGCAAAGCTCTAACCCTACGCTCAAGTTCGCTTCCTCCGGTCGCTGGGACGCGCCTAACGCGCCCCTTAGTTGCACGTTAGGCGTTAAAACATGCGCATAGAACAACCTCAATTTTTCATTTATGGCATGTTTCTATTCGCATGTGCTTGGGCATTCAGCAAACCCATTTCATCTGCTAAGTTAAAATTGCATTTGAGAGCCATTTTTCTTGCTTTTAGTCTCGGCTTCATTGTTGTGCCAGGTCACGGTGAATTTGTCATCGGCCCAGTTCTCGCTTGTTTTATTCCACCAATTCGGCCCCACCTAATCTTTCTTGGTAGTGTTTTCTTCTTTATTTGGTGGGCTATTTCGTTGGGTTTACTTAAAAGCCTAACCCATCATTCAAGCGGGACGCCTAACGGCGCCCCTTAATTCAAACGTTGGGCATTTTATTGAAAAGCCACTGATGAGACGACTGCCTATTATATTTACTATTGTAATTTGCCTTTTATTTGGCACTTTTGCGCAAGCCAAGAAAGAAAGAATAGGCAGTGACACTAGCAACTGCGCTCCGGTATTATCGATTGAACAGGCTTTGAAAATGGCAAAAAATGAATTATCCAAAAATTTAGACCCTGACGATTTCTTCATTGATTCTGTTTTGTTGCAGTGCCACCAACTTGAAGCCGTATGGGAGGTTGGTTGGCGCAGAAAAGCATATCAATCTGGTCACTTGCTAATGTATATACACAAGAACGGTAGTATTCAACAGAGCATGGTAAAAGATGGGTAGCATAATAAAAATGAGTCCCAAGCCCAACCCTGCGCTCAAGCGGGACTGCGCAAAAGCGCGCAGCCCTTAGCTCCACCTTAGGCTTGCAAAAACATCGAGTTGGCGTGAAGATGTTGCAATCGAGTGAATGTTGTATGAGAAAAATCTAATGAATATGCACAAAGTTTTATATGTTTGGCTTTTGGCTACCAGTCTTTTGATGATTGGTTGCACTACGCCACGATACCCTGATGGTACGATAGATGTCTGCAAACTGACCAAGCCGCCGAAAGAGGCAAAAAAGTATGAAGCACATGCGGCTGATTTATTAGAATACCCAGAAAAAATATCCGATAACTATTCTGGATGTCAAGCAGTGTGGCTTGCAGGCGTTGAAACGGTTGAAAAAAGTCATTTACTACTCATGATTAAATTCGATGGCGGGGCTATCAGACGCGTTGATTGGTTTGAACCTCATGAAGATAAAGTAATGTGTGAATTTGACAAAAACAAGTCTCTGTTTAATGGAGCACCTGACAAATGCCTTCCTTATGAAAGGTGGCTACGCGAGTAGCACTCGAAGTTTGTATGAATCATCTTAATTGCCAATAGGGGGAAATGAAATAATGGTAGCCAAATCACCAATCCAAGCTTTTCCTGTCGCCAAAGATATTGAGGCTACATCTCCAGCAAAAAACTTGAAGCGTATGACGGATGATACATACAAAACTGCTTATCCGATAGACGGGCTTGGTGGGGTGCATGAAGACATTACCAAAGCTGCCGCCAAGGCAGCAGGTGTAACTTACAATAAATCCTTGGAAAAAGGCGTGGAATGGCCTGACGTTCCCTCTGAAAAGGCTGGGGAAACCAATTACCCTGGCCTACGTCACATGAACAAACCTGACACCATCACCTATGAATCCCACAATGGCGCAAACCAGTTCTGGCATAGCATGGCACCTAAAAAAGCCGATGGCTCAGAATACACCAACGGCGAAGTATTAAACAAAATTGTGAACCAAGCTGGCGCATGGTTTGACCAAGCGAAATTTGATAATACCAACTTTTACATCGGCAACCTTTTGCATATGGTGCAGGATTCGCACTCTCCCGCGCATGTGATTCGTGACGAAACTGGACGTGTCGTGAGTTTTCAAAGTTATGACAAACAAGACCACGCCGAACATAGAGTTGGCGAGTCGAGGCAGAGAGTAGATATTGAAGGTGGGGTATTAGGCAATGAACAAGGCCGGATGCAAAGTTGGCAAGAAGTGCCTGGCGCAATGGCGGCGTACAAAGCTTCTGTGAAAATCCTAGAACTCTATAAAAATGGTGCAAGCTCGGAAGAGCTTAAAACCTATTTAAGGCAAGAAGTATATCAATTTGAAAATGAGCAAACTCAATACAAGCCTGCAGGTGAAATTGATCCAAAATATGCACCAAAACCTAAGACAAGGATTGCTGAAAACCAAAATATGCCAGAAATACAGGCTAGAGAGCTAACGAAAATGGGCTTGCCTCCGGCAGACAACACACCCTTAAAAGGAACTCTGAGAGAATACCTTACACTGCATCACGGCACAGAAAATGCTGAAAGAATCATTGTGAGCTTGCAAGGAAGTTTGTCAGAATCTTTGCGTAGTACCAATCAAAATATGGAATTAGAGCGCGGTTGATAGCAGAGTCGATACAATTTAAGTGCAGTGCTTTTCTCCCCGACCTAACCCATCCATCAAACGGGACGCCTTGCGGCGCCCCTTATGTCAAACGTTAGTCGTCAACCATGCACACTATTCAGCTTCGCGACTACTCACCAAATGATGCCTCGGCTGTTGACCTACTTGCCGTGGCCGCGTTTGATGAGTTCAAGAATGCTTACACTGACTGGCCTAATTTCAAAACAAAAATTTCGGCCATGTCTTCGCTGTCCACGAGTGGGGAACTTATCCTAGCCGAGTATCAATCACGGTTGGTCGGTGCAGTTGCGTACATCGGTCCACATAAACCAAAAAATGAGTTCTTCCAACCAGAATGGTCAATTATGCGAATGCTCGTTGTAGCACCTGAAGCACGCGGCCTTGGTGCAGGCCGAGCGTTAGCAGAAGAGTGCCTTGAGCGAGCTAAACGCGATAACGCCGCTGTCTTTGCCCTACACACCAGCGAACTCATGTCGGTAGCTTTACCCATGTATCAGCGCATGGGCTTCAAATGGTGGGCTTCTGCACCTTTAATTCATGGAGTACCATATGGCATCTATATCAAAAAAATTAACGGCTAACCCATCCATCAAGCGGGGATTCAATCATGACACAGGCTTCAAAATTACGGCTTTCATTATTTCTAACTGTATTATGTTTTTCGTCTTTCTCATATGCAACAGATAAGTTTGATCGTCGTAATTTTCAAACAAAAGCATCATTTGAACTAGCAGTTGATAAGTCAAGCCATCTCACTCTGGGAAAATCCAGAATTCAAAGTCAAAGTGCTTTTGTTTCGCTAGCGCATGGTTTACCAGGAAACTCAGATGGGCTCGAAATAGTCTTCCTGAAAAAACCAATTACCGAAGCAACATTAGCCGATGTTCTAAATAACGAAGCTGAGCAACTTAAGAAAAGTGATTACGCCACCCTTGTTTTATTTCTAGATAAGCAACACAAAGTCTGGCAGGTAAATTTAAGTTATGTAATCCCGGGCACAACTGTGACACGTACGATTGCTTGGAAACCCGATGATTTAAAAAAGTATTTTTCAACCGTAACTTTTGATGGGCAACGAGTTATTCTCAAAAGCAAAGGAAATTATTCAGATGCCCCATCAGATCCAGAATCTATCAGGTTTACCTGGGGTGTTGACTTGAATCTCCCAGTAATACGCGAGATTAATAGGTAATGCTGTCCAACCCATCCATCAATCGGGACGCCTAACGGCGCCACCTAATTCAAACGTTAGATTTCACAAAATTCCATGAAACTTCCATCAAAACGCAATATGGCTATTTTTATCGCTATTTGTTTGCTTTACTCATCCGCTTATTTGGCTGTCCGCAGCGCTCATTGGCTCGTTCATCGTACTGGCTACTATTCCGTTATTAGTGAAGGCAAAAAACTCAATGAGCATTTTGTCTCTCAAGGTGATTTCGGCACGCCAATGCTTGCTCCTCTTATTTCAATCGCCCACGGTGTTGCTGCTATTCTTTTTTGGCCCGCAGCTCAGCTTGAGCTTGTTTATTGGCGTTCAGTTGCACCACATGGCTCTCCGTGGCAAACTGACAACTAACCCATCCATCAAGCGGGACGCCTAACGGCGCCCCTTAATTCAAACGTTATAGGCAATCAGATTATCTATGAGTTTTACGTTAGAAAAAGTTGTGCCATGGGGTCGTTCTTATGACGAGTACGTTGATATGTTCGCGCTTAGCGAAGCCGACTTAAGACTTCGCATCGTCGGCTGTGGCGATGGTCCAGCCGCATTCAATGCGGAACTGACTAAGTGCGGTGGAAATGTTGTGTCAATTGACCCAGTATATGTTTTTGATACTACCCAAATCAGAAACCGTATCGACGAGACATACGACACAGTAATGACTCAAATGCAAAAAAATCAGGATGATTATGTTTGGGAATCTATTCCGACAATAGAACAACTTGGGCACATACGCATGTTGGCAATGGAAACTTTCTTAGGTGACTTCGAGGCGGGAAAACAAAATGGTCGATACATTGCTGGTGAATTGCCTATATTGCCATTCGAGGAAGGGCAATTCGACTTAGCTTTGTCATCTCACTTTCTGTTTCTATACAGCGTCCATTTGTCGGCTGAATTTCATCTTCAAGCACTTCGGGAAATGTTGCGCATAGCTCAAGAAGTGCGTGTATTTCCATTGCTTATGCTTAATGGTGCACCATCATCACATCTCGCTTTTGTAAAACAGGAGCTTACAAACGAGGGGTTTCACTTTGAAGTTAAGCGGGTATCTTATGAATTTCAGCGAGGTGGTAATGAAATGTTGGTTATCAAAAATGCTTAACGATAGACATATAGTTATTGAGGTAATTTTATGCGCCCAACAGTAGCCGTCTTTGGAACTCTTAGATTCCCCCCTGAAAGTATGGCGGAAATTCGACCTCACTTACAAAGACTGGTCGAGACCACATATAGAACCGATGGTTGTATCGCTTATGACGCAGCAGAAGATCCTTTCGATTTAGGCCTTATCCGCTTCTCTGAATTGTGGCCTAACCAAGAAAGCCTAGCAAGACATCTTCAGGCACCACACATAGAACCTTGGCGGTCTGCTGCTCGTAATTTCGGTTTGCTCGAACGAAAGTTCACTGCTTATGACATCACAGACTCACGAGAAGTCTGATAGTAGGGGCATGTCTTCGCTACCTAACCCATCATTCAAGCGGGACGCTGGCTAAAGCCAGCCCCTTAATTCAAACGTTATGCAAAAATGGAGCATCCATTGAAATTCACTCAGTTTGGTTCCGACAATGGAAGGCTAGTAATTTACTTTCATGGCGCACCTGGAGCGCCGGAAGAGTGCAAAATCTTCGATGTGGAAGGGGAAAATCACGGCTTGACGTTTATTAGTTTTGAACGGTTTTCTGTCAACTCATCGATCAACGGTGAAGCGTATTACAAGCTGTTAGCCGATGAGATTTCAAAGAAAGCCGCCGGAAAACAAGTCGATGTCATTGGATTTTCAATCGGTGCCTTTATTGCGCTTCAGACGTGCCTTTACATGCCTAATGGGGTCAGAAGTCTGCATTTAGTTTCTGCTGCTGCGCCATTGGAGGCTGGCGATTATCTTAAGGCAATGGCGGGCAAACGGGTTTTCCAGTTAGCAAAAGCATTTCCTGCTTTGTTCATTTTGTTGTCTTACTGGCAAGGATTACTCGCTTTGCTTTTTCCCAATGCATTATTTCGTTTGTTGTTTGCCAGCGCCGCTGGTGATGACAAAGCATTGGCTACCGAGCGTGAGTTTCAAATCAGCATCACCCAAGTATTGAGATCGTGTTTTATGGGCCGCGTCCGAGGCTATGCGAGAGATATTGGAGCTTATGTGCATCCATGGAAATCCACGCTCTCAGACGCCTCTTTCATCACGCACATCTGGCACGGCGCGGAGGATAATTGGTCGCCACCGCTTATGGCTGATTATTTAAAATCGGCAATTCCAGGCTGTATCTCTACCAAAATATATAGCGGCCTTTCGCACTACTCGTGCCTATACCGGTCGGCACCTGAAATATGCAGTTTATTAGGCAGGGCATAACATTGTGGTCGAGAGGGACGCGCCTATCGTCATGCCCCTCACCTTTACGTTAGCGATATGAACATTCGAATATTTATTGCAGTCTTTATTTCTTGCTTATGCTCTTACAATGTGTCGGCTGAGCCTGCCTGCTCTTTCAAAAATACCGAACATAGGCGCATAAGCGGCGATAATCCAGATGATTTTCAGTGCATAAAATTGCTCGCCGCTGAGGGTGACGAACACTGGCAGTATTACCTCGGGTTAATACTTACTGGTCATGTTTCTGGAGAAAAAAACATTCATGAAGGCTTAACCTTGCTCAACAAAATCGCATTAAGCCAAAGCAAATACAATGCGCAAGCAATGCGTTTTTTGGGCGAAACTTACAAGAAACTCAACTCTCCATACCAAAATAATGAGTTAGCCTATCAATGGTTTTACTTGGCGTCTCAGCAGCCCTATTTTAAAGGCGGCTCTTTGCTGCCTGACGAGCAATTAACTAAAGCAATCTCCTCGCAACGTATGAAGGCGCTTGAGATAAGTGCTCCAAAATTATTGCAATCGCTAACCCGTCATTCAAGCGGGACGCCTAACGGCGCCCCTTAATTCAAACGTTAGAGCCCAAAAAAATGGCTACACACAAAATTCGCCTAGTCTTCCTTCTTGTCGTTGAGGCTGCCTTAATAGCTTTTTAGGTTGGTAGGTTGTGAGTTTGGTGGGTTTGGCAACCATGCAATGCGTTTGCTCCGCCTTTGGTGTGGCAAACCGCGGTCCTATGGTTTGTTTTTAGGGTTTGACTTGCTTCTTCTGCTCAGTGTTATTTTGTAACTTTACCTTTGTTTACAATGTTTCTCTGTTAGTGGGGTTTGCTATATCACAGGTTTATTGTACTGTTTGTCCTAACCCATCATTCAAGCAGGGTTGGCTAAAGCCAGCCCCTTAACTCAAACGTTAGGTATATAACCACCATGATCTATTTACGCATCACCGTTGCTACAGCGGTCCTTGCCCTTGCTACCATAGCAAACGGCGAAACTACTAGTTCGGTAACTTCAGAATCTCGCGATGCTTCCACCGCATATCTTGGAACAAGTAATTTCGTGGTTGGTCGAATAGGTCGAGACTGCCTTACTCTTCTCAACCGCCCTGAGACACCACAAGCCTTCGTCCTAGCATGGCAGCAACGCAATGCTAAATATCTCATGGCTTCCCAGAAATACATGGGGGCTCGTCTGGAAGAAGCCGAGGCATCAGGCGGTGCAGAAAAGAGAAATTCCGTTATGAGTGAGCTTACCGCAGTAGTCAAAAATGGCGCAGAATCGATAGTTAAATCATGGCTCGATCGCCCAGATAAAAATGAAGCATGCAAATTTGCCGTCTCGCTCATCGAGTCTGGGGCATACGACGTTTCTTCCACCTCTCCGATATTTAGCGAACTTGAAGGTTTGGTTTCTTGGGCTCAGCATTGACCGATATACCTAACCCATCGGTCAAGCGGAACCGGCCAAACGTGGCTTCTTTCACTGTGGCTGGGTTCTTCAGCCTTTCGGGCTTCGGTCAACCGGCTTTGCGGCCAGCCCCTTAAGTCAAATGTTAGGCTCAAAAAACAAAGGTTTTATGTCTAAAAATGTCACAGTCATCCTAGGTCACCCTGACTCAAGCAGTTATTGCGGCGCCCTTGCCGCCGCTTACGTGCAAGCCGCCGAAGAGGCGGGTCATAGCGTCAAGTTCTTTAAGCTTGGTGAAGTTACATTTGATACAACGCTACACCATGGATATAACAAAAGGCAGGAACTTGAACCAGGCCTGAAAGAAATCCAGGACGCAATTACTTGGGCAAAACATCTGGTTTTTGTTTATCCCATCTGGTGGGGTTCTATGCCTTCGTTACTCAAGGGGCTATTTGACCGTGTGCTATTACCAGGGTATGCCTTTCAGTATCGCGACAACTCTCAGCGCTGGGATAAGTTGCTAGTGGGGCGTAGCGCCCATGCCATCGTCACAATGGACACACCGCCTTGGTATTACTGGCTGGTTTATAAAATGCCAGGACACAATCAGATCAAAAAAACTATCTTGGAGTTTTGTGGTATTAAACCCGTCAAAATCACTTCGCTTGGCCCTGTTCGCTATGCTTCACCGGCGCAACTTGAAAAATGGTTACATCAGATCAAGCAGCATGCAAAAACAGCCTAATCCCTCCATCAAGCATGCCCCTTATATCAAACGTTAGGTGCTTTCCTATGGTAGAACCCATCATACTTCCAAAAAATGCTATCCCCATTAGCGAAAACAAATGGATACATTTCGTGAACGATAGCCGCGGGGCGGAAGTAATGATTGACTATTCGCTCAAAGGGCTCGAACCAATGTGGCACGAACTTGAGTCCATCTGTTCGGCTGGCTGTTGTGGCATTGACGCATTTGACTTTTATCCCGAAAACATTACAAAAGCGGCAGATAATCTCAACGTTCCTGAGATATGCCATCAAATAGATCTATTGCAAGCTCAACTGGATAAACTAGAATTCAAAGTGTTTGGCAGCGACCGCCTTGAACTTATCATTGAAAGAACTGAGTTCCAAGCACTTCTAAATCACTTGCTTGTACACTTTTCGGCGCAGCTTCATGCAAGCACCTAACCCACCCATCAAGCGAGGCTAGCTAAAGCCAGCGCCTTAATTCAATCGTTAGGAATCCGGCAAACATGAGCAAGCGCTGCAACTATCTAACTTCGATTTTTATTTTCTTTGCATTTTCAGTAACTGCCTCTGCCGCTTGCTGTGATAAACCTAGCAAACTTGAATGGGGAAATTCGACAGAAGTTCTTGAATACCGCTCATGTGGCTGCGCCGACTCATGCTGGGTTGCCGAGATTAGAAGCAAAAAAACAAAGCGCCTCAAGGCAATGCTCCGATGCGACTGCGAAAAAACCTATTTTTCAATTGGCTCCAGTAAGATTGGAGGGGGCTCAGAACGCATTTATGAAAACAATTGCTCTCGTTTTGAGAACGACGATAAATTCAAAGTAATCAACGAAACCATGAAGCAACTCCTAACCCATCCCGGGACACCTAACGCGACCCCTTAACGCTTTAGGCTTTAAATATCCATGTGAAAAATAATTTAGAATATCATCTTTGCGACAACGTTCGCATATCATTCACAACGGAGTACCGTCATTGCTCTTACAACCTGACTACCATCACAAGCCATTCCCCTTTTTCTTTGTAAAAGCCGCATTTTCTGAAGAACAGTGCGTTGCGCTTGGGCTACTATTTTCACAAGATAACGCATGGCAGCATCAGGATGGTGTGTTTTACCGCTGCTCTCTTTGCGACGTTACTGCGGATATTTCAGCAACGTTTCAGATCGAAATACTCAATAGAATGCGCGAGATTACTGGATTGCCACTCGTCGATCGGATGCTGGTCACGGTGCAGCGAATGCTACCCGGGCATGCCATTGGTGTACACAGTGACCGGCCGCTATTAGGTTATGAAATTGCGCGTCTAGTCGTACAACTTAACAAACAATGGCAACCCGAACATGGCGGCGTACTGCAATTATTCTCATCGCCACAGGGCGAAGCCGTATTCAGTGTTAATCCTGAATATAACAAAGCGGTTGGCTTTTTGCTGCACGCGGATTCTTATCATGCAGTGACAGAAGTTAGCCAGCCACGCCAATCCGTGGTGTTTAATTTCTGGCACATGGCGAATACCCCAGAACTGGCGGCGCATATTGTAGCTTTATTTGCCAATCTTAGTTTTTCAGAGTTTCCGGCAGCACTCAATCCTATTGCCTCTGCGGCAGAATCGAGTTTATCTGAAGATGTCACATTTCGGGCGGGTACCGCCGCGATTGCACTGCATCGTTGGGGCTATGATGTAGCCACTATTGTGAGCGGATATCAGCACAGTGCGGGGCTTTCTACCTGCGATGCCAGCAATGCCGAAACTTATGCAGCCGTACTATTGGCGGACTGGGTGGCGTACTTGTATCGTGATACCTTTGATTTGACACGCTGGAATCTCTTGCAACATGCACTTATCGGCATAAAAATGTTTCCGCGCCTCACGCCCACTTGGCAGCTTTGCCTGCCAGAATGCAAAGTATAGTTTAGGTCGTAGTGATAACGGTGACTATTGGGTGGATAAACCCATCCGCTATTTAAATTGCTAACGCCTATGCTTAACCCATCCACCAAGCGTGGCGCCTGTATCCGACATGCATCCTCTTTTAATATGGGAAGTATTGCCCGCAGCTTTACTGCTATAACAGTAAAAATAAAGTAATTGGCGATTGATTAACCTAATCGTGTGATTATTTCCCACACAAAGTTGAATTTGTGATACTGTGACAATTATCATTTAGTTAAATTTGTGGTGAAAAAATGCCGATCAATGACTACGAAGCAAGATGGGTCTTATTGCAAGTTAACATTAAAGACGGAAGCTTTACTGTTCTGGATAAGCTTGCAAAAAAAAGACGCATATATCATGTGCCATTTTTGTTACATGCTGAAATCATGCAACAAGCCGTGTACATATTCACTTCAAACTCAAAAATAATGCAGTTAAATCTGTTAACTGCCACAAGACAGTTTTTATCTGAGATCCAACTTAAATACTTAACTCAGATTAGGGAAACACATCAATCACTTTGCATTAAAGATACGGTAAATAAAAAACGTAAAGCATCGTTAGTAAATATAGAGAACTTGCCTAGGTATGCTTTTTCAAACACGATTCATTCATACTAAATACTGAGCGCGGCTTAGCACCAATCTAAGCAAGCCAGCTAATAACATACAGAAAAACAAGATATAAATCATGATTGCTCTGCATCTGGTTGCCAACAATAAAAAGTAGTTTTTCATTACTTGTAGAAAACTGGAGTTACGATGAAACCAAAATTTGAATTACCTGAGTCAATTTTCTCTGTGACCAAAAGCTTTCCTAATAAACCCCGGCAGATCAACCCTATTCCCCAAATAAAACTAATACCCACTAACAAATCTACGCCTGAACAGTTAAGTTTTTTCAATCGCGTATTGGCCAGTTATTATTCAGATGCTCAACGATATCTGAGGATTGCAAAATGGACGCTATTCATTGCCGTCTGCGCAATTATTCTTAGTGCAGCTCAATTTAGTGCAGCTCAATAATCTTTGCCAACAAATCAAATATAAGCGACTTTAGCCCCGCTCTATGTGCCAGCTTAAAACTGGACCCTAAGATAATAGCCCTATAATAGGTTGAAAATAAATACTAATTCAGCAAGCTGGAAAGTATTGCTAACCATAAAACTGATAAGCACTTAGAAAATTAGTAATACTTGCCTGCGCAGCGGGTTTAGTAGTACTTATCAGTTTTCTCTGATCGGAGTACCCTTGTGGTGCAAAGCTCCCTATTAATTTAATTAAACCTGTAACTATCAAAATTTAGGTAAAATCCAATCTCTCAACCTTCAATTATTGCACCTATGTTCGTACACCCTCAGTTTGACCCTATCGCAATCCATATCGGCTCTTTTGGCGTTCATTGGTACGGCTTGATGTACTTAGTAGGATTTTTAGCATTTTTAGCCTTGGGCAAATGGCAAATCAACCACCGTAAATGGCATGGCTGGACTGTTCCCATGCTGGATGATGCCTTATTCTTTGGCGCGCTTGGCGTTATTTTAGGCGGGCGCTTGGGATATGTGCTGTTTTATCAGTTTGGTTATTTTGTACAACACCCCATGGAGATTTTGGCGGTATGGCAAGGTGGCATGAGCTTTCATGGCGGCTTTTTAGGTGTGTTAGTTGCAATGTGGTTATTTGCGCGCAAATATCACCTTAAATGGTTGGGAATTATGGATTTTGTAGCGCCTTTAGTGCCAATTGGCTTGGGCGCTGGGCGCATGGGTAACTTTATCAATGCTGAACTTTGGGGCAGGGTCACTAACGCTAACTACGGCATGGTGTTTCCTAAAGTTGATACTTTATTACGACACCCATCACAACTTTATGAATTTACACTTGAAGGCATCGCGCTGTTTTTAATGCTTTGGATTTACTCGGCCAAGCCACGCGCTACTGGAACGATTTCTGCCTTATTTCTTATTGGCTACGGTAGTTTTAGATTTTTAGTGGAATACACACGTGAACCAGATGATTACCTAGGCTTGCTCTCTATGGGTTTAAGTATGGGGCAATGGTTAAGCTGGCCTATGGTGCTGTTTGGCATTGCGATGTTTGTTTTTTGTCAAAAACGACAAGCTTGACGAAGTTTCGTCAAAAAAATATGACATCAACTTCCATATCTTATTTTTAAGTCAACTCAATCCTGAATGTCGAGCCTAGTCGTTAAAAATTACATTTAAATTTCAATGGGTTAGATAATTAAAATCGAACCTTTAACAACAGTTAACGCTGTTGGCATGCCATTTGCTGAGATCACTTCATCTATATCTGATTTTATGCAAGTGGAGGCGTGTGATGATCAAACAATTTTTTAATTCTATTTTCGCTAAAAAAAGCGAAGTACAAAAACTAAATGTTCCTACATTTAACATCACTGAAAACGGCCCGATTAAGGCCGACTTTGAAGTAACTGAGTTAAGCTATGAAGAGTACGCGAAGTTTGTCACTGAAGATCGCAGAAAATCAATCAAGTATGTGAATCAAGAGCGTAGAAATAGAGCGGGTGTATCTGCAGCTTAAAGCCTTAAGTGCAGTCACCTGACTGTATATTACCTTAGCAACAGCGTTTTACGCCCTTCCATTGACTGTCTTGCCATAACTTAAAAAAGGCTTTGCGTGACAGTGGCGGCGGCGTATCTACCGTGGCCTGATGAAACTCAGCATAATGCTTCAGGTATTGCTCATAAGCATTGTCACCAGACAAATCTCGAATCATGTGCCACAAATGTTTTAACTTTTTAAGCATCAATCTCTCACCCAGTTTTCAACCAATCGGCTTGGCTCATGCGGCGCTTCGGATAGTTTCAGTACGGGGTTGCCGCTGAGGTGTCGCGCGCATAACCGCAGCATATCAATTAACACCACCCACAGCACCACCACAAAAAACATCGTCAAATAAGCATCTAAATGCTGATTAAATATCAGCTGTGGCGCCACCGCGGCTTTTTCTACTGATAACACACCGCTCGCCAACTTTGTCGCCATGTCATCTGCCGCAGCAAAAAAACCGATGCGAACATCTGTGCTAAAAATCTTCTGGTAAGCCGCCGTTGTTGTCACAGCAATCAACCACGCCAGCGGCAAGCCTGTGACCCACACATACCTCAATCTGCCTGATTTCACTAAAATTCCCGTGCCTACGCATAGGGCAATTGCCGCCAGCATCTGGTTTGCAATACCAAATAATGGCCATAGAATATTCACACCGCCATTAGGATCTATTACGCCGATATACAAAAAGTAGCCCCACCCTGCCACCACAATACTGCTGGTAAAAATCACCGATGGCATATATGAGGTTTCACCCAGTTTTTTGTTGAAGTTGCCCAGCATGTCCTGCAACATAAAACGGCCGACGCGCGTGCCGGCATCGAGCGTAGTGAGAATAAAAATTGCCTCAAACATAATGGCAAAGTGATACCAAAGCGCCAGCATACTTTTACCAAAGGCACTGCCGAAAATACTAGCCATACCAACGGCTAAGCTAGGCGCACCGCCTGTGCGCGCAAATAAAGTGCTTTCACCCATATCACTCGCAAGCTGTTGCATTTGCTCTACTGTCACGGCAAAACCCCAACTATTAATTTTTGCTATCGCATCAACCGCCTCTTTACCCACCACACCCGCAGGGCTGTTGATGGCAAAGAACACGCCAGGTTCTAATACGGTGGCCGCAATCATCGCCATAATCGCGACAAAGCTTTCTAGCAACATGCCACCGTAGCCTATCATGCGGATATCGCGCTCATTCATCAGCAGCTTGGGCGTGGTACCAGATGCAATCAGCGCGTGAAAGCCGGAAATGGCGCCGCAAGCGATGGTAATAAAGACAAACGGAAACAATTTTCCGCCAAAAATGGGCCCGCTGCCATCTATAAACTGGGTCACGGCCGGCATGTGAATTTCGGGGCGCAAAATCACAATAGCAATGGTCAATAATAAAATTGTGCCTAATTTCATAAAGGTAGATAAATAATCACGCGGGGCGAGCAATAACCACACAGGTAGCACCGCGGCAGCAAAACCATACACAATAATGGCGTAGGCCAGCGGCAAGCCGTCATGATCAAACCATGTGCGCAACGTTTCGTGATGATCGATCCAGCCACCCGCAAATACAGAAAGCAACAGTAACACCACGCCTATTGCCGAGGCTTCCAACACGCGTCCGGGTCGAATGTTGCGCATATAAAAGCCCACAATCATGGCAATGGGAATGGTCGCCGCCACGGTTGAGGTTGCCCACGGGCTATGCTTCATGGCGTTCACCACCACCAAGCCCAATACGGCAATCAGAATAATCATAATCAAAAACGTGCCGACCAAGGCCGCCGTACCGCCAATGACGCCAATTTCATCGCGTGCCATTTGCCCTAGGCTACGCCCATTGCGCCGCGTTGAAACAAACAGCATCACCATATCTTGCACCGCGCCGCCCAGCACTGCCCCGATTAAAATCCACAACGTACCTGGCAAGTAGCCAAACTGCGCGGCGAGTGTTGGCCCAATTAACGGCCCTGGCCCTGCTATCGCAGCAAAATGATGCCCGAACACAATCCATTTATTAGTAGGAATAAAATCGCGCCCATTGTCCAGCCTTTCTGCAGGCGTGGCGCGCGTTTCATCTAGCACCAATACTTTAGCCGCAATCCAGGCCGCATAAAAACGGTAAGCAATGGCATAAATACAAACGGCGGCGGTAATGAGCCACAACGCGTTAATGCTCTCGCCACGGTTAAGCGCAATGCCAGCCAGTGCAAATGCGCCCATTACGGCAACAGTAATCCAGAGAATGATTTTTAGGTTTTTATGCATGATGAAGGGCTGAGGAACTTAAGCTTAAATGTGATGCATCATAGTATAAATCAGAGTTGCAAAAAAACTGTTATTTAACGTTTATCATGTATTTGAAAAAGGATAAATGCCTTGCGTTTTGAATATGCAGAATACTTTGCAGCCTTGTGTAATTTTCATCTCATCCAATGAGCAAGAGGAAACTGAATTTTAATTTTCACTGGTCGCATTTTTACATCTCATACATTCTAAATACTACATGTATCAAGACATTAAACTGCTAAAACAGCCACCAGCCCAGCCAAATCGCTGACACTTGTATCACTAACCCCAATGTCACTTGACGGAAAAACTCCTTGCCACCTGTCACGGCTGCCGTGATCACCTTAGAAATAGCATTGGTAGAGAACGCTACTAATATAGGTACCGCAGCACTCACTGGTAATAGCTTGTTTTCAGCAGACAAAGATGCAACAGAAATGGTAGACGCATGCACATCAGCCAGCCCCGCCACGCCTGAGGCAAACACTAGCCCAGCTTGACCGAACCAGACCTTAAAGGCTGCAGAGGTTAGTAGTACTGCGGCTATCACCAATGCAAGCATGAAGGCTGTTTTTACACTAAAAGAACGACTAGGCTGGCTCATTTCTAAATGGTGATGGTGAAACGAATTAAGCGTCATCATCAACCCATAGCCGGCGATAGCTAAACCACCAAAAATTAACGGCATCATTAATGCCTGCAATGTAGGTCGATGTATTGCGGCAAGCAACATTGCTATTTGCAATATCGTGGATAAACTAGAAAGTGTTGCACCTGCCACTGCCGTACCCATCAGCTCAGGGTTGTTGCGTACCCGCGCCCCCATTGCGCCGATGGTTGCAATGCTCGAAATAAACCCTGAAGCCATGCCGACAATAGGCAAGCCAGTACGGCTACCTAGCAAGCGAAGTGCCAAATGCCCTAGCGCACCAATAAACATCACCAAAATAACAATCAACCAGAGGTTGCGCGGGTTAATTGCATCAAACGGGCCAATGACCGCATTAGGTACCAGTGGCAATACAATCAGCGTGGCAGCGGCAAGGATTAAAAAATCAATCATTTCATCTTTTGTTACCACGCCACGCACAAAACCATGAATAGGTTCTTTTGCGGCAAGTAATATAGCGGCAGCCACTGCCAAACTAGCGGCTAAAGACGCGTCACTCATTGCCAAGCCACCTAAAATTACCGTAAATATCAGGCTGATTTCAGTCGTCAATCCTGGATCTTCATCGTTCCTTACAAAATAAGCTGTGGCGACAAAAATCGTCACACATATAATTGAAACCACCAGTAGCCAAAAATCAACAGAGGTGCTCACCGCGCCTAGCAATGCGGCAATGGTAAACGTGCGCACCCCGGCAATGGTGCTTTCGCCGCCATCACCTTTACTACGCTCGCGCTCTGCACCTATTAACAAACCAATACCTAAAGCCACCGCTAAATTTAGCCAGTGTGCGTTATCTATCGTCATACGTTTTTCCTATTCATCAACATTTGGTGACCTAAGTTACAATAATCCACGTTCAGCAAACGACAGTGTTTGATTGCCTGCCACGATAAAATGATCCAACACACGTACATCAACCAATGCCAGCGCCTGTTTTAATTGTTTGGTTAATATCTCATCTGCCGAACTCTGCTGCGCAACACCAGATGGGTGGTTATGTGCAAAAATCACCCCTGCGGCATTGTGGTGCAGGGCGCGTTTAATGACCTCTCGTGGATAAACGCTGGTTTGCGTGAGCGTACCACTAAACAATTCTTCAGTGGCATTTAAGCGATTTTGCGCATCTAAAAACATCACTAAAAACACCTCGCGTGTAAGTGCACCTAATCTTAGCACTAAGTAATCACGCACTTGCTGCGGCGATTGAAAAATATCGCGTTGCAGAAATTGCTCATTCAAGGCTCGACGACTCATTTCAAAAATCGCCTGCAATTGCACATATTTACTGCTACCAATACCGTGTACTTGGCTAATTTCACTTTCGCTCGCGGCAAATATGCCATTGAGACTACCAAATTGGCTGAGTAAATCACGTGCTAAATCAACCGCACTTTTACCCACCACGCCCACACGTAAAAAAATAGCGAGCAATTCCGCATCAGATAACGCCTCTGCGCCCAGGCTAATCAATTTTTCACGCGGACGCTCTGCAGCTGGCCAATCAGTTATCGCCATTAAATACGCCTCGCTTAATCAACACTATTTTAGCCATCCAATCTCTCTCGCCGTTTTTTCACCCACCAAAGTATGCTTCAAGCTCTTAGGAATCTCCGCTTTAGCTTCACTCTTAGGCACACGTCCGCCCATCAATTCGGCAAAATCCTGTGGGTATAATGGCGATTTATTAGGCTCCGCAAACCCGTCGGGATAAGCCGGCAACGTGGTACTTAAATCATACTTGTCGGTAGCATTTAAAGTATGCAATAACTCATGGGCGGTAATCACTAGATTCTGTTTGGCATAAGCGTTATCTCCAAACAGGTTAACACGCCCGATTCGCCCCTTATTAAGCGCGGTTGAATGACTTAATTGCGAATGCGTTGCAGGGTCATGGTAGAGTAAATACAAACGAATATCTGGCTTCACATTGACTTTAGGGCTATTTGACCATGCAAACACTCTAAATTTCAAACTCCAGATAATTGTACTCAAAACACTACCGTTAGCGGGCGGCTCAGGCGGTACATCTTCCACTTGCGCGCCTAACTGCAATTCAATGGGTCTGCGTAACCCAAGGTTATATTGTGCGGCTTCTTCAGCAAAGTATTCTGCAACCGGCTCAAAATCCTCACGCGTTAAGGTGCGTAAGTAGGCGCTCACTTTTTCACTGCCATCGGCATTCACAGGATAAACCGCCACATAAAGATTATGCTTCCACGCCAAATCAGCTTTATCTAGCCAGGTTTGCTGTACCACTGTTGCCAAAATCAGCAACAAAATAATAATTCTTAAGTTACGCCACATGGATTATCCGCATTCATCAGGCAATTTAGTATTAAAATGAAAGTATTACGCAATAGTAACCTTAATGTTTCACAAATATGCAAAAAAACAAATCAATCGTGTTGGGCATCACCGGCGGCATCGCGGCATACAAAGCGGCCGAACTCGTTCGCCTATTGGTAAAAAGCAATATTGACGTACAAGTGGTCATGACCGAGGCCGCCTGCCAGTTCATTACACCCGTCACCATGCAAGCTTTATCCGGCAAGCCCGTATTCACTGGCATGTGGGATGCCTCCATCCCTAATGGCATGCCGCACATTGAACTAAGCCGCGCGGCTGATGCCATTATCGTTGCGCCTGCCAGCGCTGACTTTATGGCAAAACTCGTACATGGTCGTGCTGATGATTTACTTTCAACGCTCTGTTTAGCGCGTGGTTCTGATACAAAACCGTGCCCATTACTTGTAGCGCCCGCCATGAACAAACAAATGTGGGAAAATCCGGCAACACAGCGCAATATCACACAACTTAGTGCCGATGGCATTAGCGTTTTAGGACCAGACAGCGGCGAACAAGCCTGTGGCGAAGTAGGTTTAGGCCGCATGTTAGAGGCACAAGATTTACTTTACTTAATCGAAGCTCACTTTCAACCCAAACTACTCAAAGGCAAAAAAATCCTCATCACCGCCGGCGCTACGCTAGAGATGATAGATCCCGTGCGCGCCATTACCAATTTGAGCTCAGGCAAAATGGGCTACGCCATTGCGCAAGCAGCTTATGAAATGGGCGCAGACGTCACGCTAGTAAGTGGTGCAACTACACTTAAACCACCAATGGGAGTGAACACTATTTCAGCCACAAGCGCAGAGGCGATGTATCAAAGCGTGATGCAGAACATCGCGACACAGGATGTTTTTATTGGCGTAGCAGCCGTAGCAGATTACAGCCCTGTAAACGCCAGCACCCAAAAAATCAAAAAAAGTGAGTCGTCACTCACAATAGAACTCAAGCCCAACAAAGACATCTTGGCACAAGTAGCCAGTCTACCTAATGCCCCATTCTGTGTAGGTTTTGCCGCCGAAACTGAAAATATGCTGGAATATGCAGAGCAAAAACGTCTGCGCAAAATACTGCCTCTAATTGTAGCTAACAATGCAAACGATGCGTTGGGAAGTGACCAAAACAGCGTCACCCTGCTCGATAAAAACGGAGCACACCCGTTAGCACGTGCAACAAAAATTGAGATTGCCAGATTACTGTTACAGCATGTAGCACACATGCTGTAACAGTGGCAACGTCACATCACCTAGTAGCAACCAACACCATTCGCACGTGAGCACAATGCCAACTCAATAATTTAGCGCATAAATCATGAAAATACTGATGCTGGCACAAGCGCTTTCATCATAAAATTAATTTCAATTTATTACTTACAACATTCATTTACAACACAGTCATTACCTAAGGTTTATTTATGTCACGCCCCAACATCTACAAAAAAAGAATAATATCACTCGCTGTTTTAAGCGCTTTAGGCACCAGCCATCATGTCATGGCTGAAGAAGCTTCATCGGAAAGAATTATCACAGCCCCCGTGGTAGTGACCGCTACTCGTGTAGAGCAGAACAGTTTTGATTTACCCGTGGCAATTGATGTAGTACAACAAAAAGACATTCAAGACGGCCAGTTGCAGATGACATTATCAGAAAGCCTAATTCGCACCCCAGGCATTACCGCGCAAAACCGTACTAACCAATCACAAGACCCACAAATTTCATCACGCGGCTTTGGCTCGCGCTCCAGCTTCGGCGTACGCGGCATCCGTGTTTATGTAGATGGCATCCCGTTGACAATGCCAGATGGCCAAGGCCAGCCTGGCGTTGTAGACATATCCGCCATAAAAAGTGTGGAAGTCATGCGCGGCCCATTCTCGGCACTGTATGGCAACTCATCAGGTGGCGTAATTCAATTAATTACCAAAGATGCCCCAAAAACTGCCGAAATCGGCGGTACTGTCATGTTCGGTAGCGATGATACCAAACGTCAAATTTTAAATGCAGCAGGCACCGCAGAAAACATTGAATATTTATTGAATGTTTCTAACTTTGAAACTGATGGTTATCGAGATAACAGCTCAGGCGACAAACAGCAAGCCACTGCAAAATTCAAATTCAACATCAGCGAAGATACCAAGCTAAGCGCACTGGTCAATTGGTTTGAACAAAAAGCACAAGATCCGGGCGGTTTAGATAGAGCAAGAGCCTTTAACAGCCGCACTCGCGACAACGTAGTGCCCGCTATACTCTTTGCAAACACCAATGTCAAAAGAGATCACACGCAGGTAGGATTCAACCTTGAACATGCCTTTAATGAGAATAACAAACTCTCAATAATACCTTATGTTGGTACGCGAATGAACGCACAAGTGCTCACCACATCACCGCTTGCCACCGCCTTAGCTAATACCAATGCTCGACTAAGCGAAATAGACCGTGAGTTTTATGGCACAGACGTACGCTGGGACAATACTGGTGCACTGGCCAACATGCCATATAGCCTTAGCTTAGGTCTTAATTATGGCAAATCAAAAGATGTGCGTAAAGACACTAACATACTAACCAATGGAGTCACTAGCAACGTAGCAAATCGTAATGAGGATAATATTGTTAACAATTTCGACCAGTATATCCAAGGCAAGCTATCGATTTTAGATAATGTCGATCTACACGCGGGGGCGCGCCACACTAAAGTTAATTTAAAAGTGAAAGACCATTTAATCTCAGGTTTTAATCTAGACAACAGCGGCTCTATCGAATACAAAAAAACTACGCCTGTGATAGGCGCAGTTTGGAAAGTAACCCCTGCCCTTAATCTTTACGCCAACTATGGCAGAGGCTTTGAAACACCCACTTTTTTTGAGGCTGGTTTTGACAGCACAACTGGCAGCGCCCAACCTAACCTAAGCTTAAAACCAAGTGAAAGTCGCAATATCGAACTAGGCGCCAAAGCCTTTATTGGGGACAACACACAAGCAACACTTAACTTATTCAGAATCACCACTAAAGATGAACTTGTCGTGAGCGACAGCGCTAATGGCAAAACCGTTTACACCAATGCCAATGACACCAAGCGCACAGGTGCTGAATTATCTATCGAATCACAGTTCGCTAATAATATCTCCACTTACTTGTCGTACTCTTTGCTCAATGCTAAATTTGATTCCGATTTTACTAATCAAAAATCAACACCAGAAACCATTACCTCTGGCAACAAAATTCCAGGCACTTACAAAACACAACTCTATGCTGAGATTGCCTGGAAATACCAACCGCTAGGTTTCAATACCGCATTTGAGGCGCGCCATAACAGCAAAGTGTATGCCAATGATACCAACACTGAAACCGCACCTTCTTATACCATTTTCAACCTACGTGCAGGCTTTGAGCAAGCGTTAGCCAATTGGCACTTTAGTGAGTATTTACGCGTTGAAAATATGTTCGATAAAAACTACATCGGTTCTGTACGCGTCAATGATGGTAACGCACTTTTCTTTGAGCCAGCGGCTGAAAGAAACTACTTATTGGGTTTAAGCGCCAAATACAAGTTCTAATTTAATCAACATAATGCAAAAGCCAGCAAATTACTTTGCTGGCTTTTTTATTCCCTATATTTAGTGTTTAATACGGTCTTATCCAAATTAACCAGATAACTAGAACATTATGTCCATCCTCATCGACCTAAAAATCATAGACGACCGCATTCGTAGTCAATTTCCAACTTACGCCACCGCTGGCTCTGCTGGTCTGGATTTACGCGCGTGTATTGAATCTACCATCACCTTGCAGCCAGGTGAAACAACACTCATCCCCACCGGCATGGCAATCCATATTGATAACACCTATTACGCAGCACTCATTCTGCCGCGTTCAGGGCTTGGACATAAACACGGCATCGTACTCGGCAACTTGGTGGGCTTGATTGATTCAGACTATCAAGGTCAGCTCATGGTATCGTGCTGGAACCGCGGCAACACTACGTTTGAGCTTAACCCGATGGAGCGTATTGCTCAATTAGTCATTGTG
>Ga0172380_10003003_pt1 | contig 24341 bp, 33 predicted proteins | sample Leawe162metaG_FD_119747 | JGI IMG/M metagenome (GOLD analysis project Ga0172380, IMG submission 119747) | Leachate microbial communities from a municipal landfill in Southern Ontario, Canada - Leachate well 162 metaG | ecosystem: Engineered > Solid waste > Landfill > Unclassified | place...
CACGGTCTGGAACGTTGTCGTGCTTTTACCGCCAAGTACTTGACGCACATAAAGACGAATTGGAGGAAGCTCGTGTTCGGGATCTGCAAGTGATGCCTGGAAAACATGCGAGTAATGTCCCCAGCTGATTTCGTGAACTCTAACTCTAGGAAAGGTGTCCACGAAATTATTTGGGATTTTTCCTACGTCTGAGACGAAAATAAAAACCGTTGGCATTTGATGTCTCCTCAGAAAATGGTCCGTAGATTTAAACGGCGCGATTCTATAACGCTTTTGCGTTAGGATAATGTGTGTCTTGCACAGCTACTTATGCTGCATAGAATGCATACCAACTCAATTCTCTCAAATATACTTTACAGTAATACCTGGAATTAAGTTAATATAACCTTCTAATTCGCATATAGAAAGATCTGAATTGCGAATTACCACAACTAGGACTGCGGGTCTTTCCAGAACTCTTAATTCGACAAAGTCGATTCCGAGATCTGAGATTTGAGACCTAATGTAGCTCGGTTCGCAAATTATACTGGGATCAAAATTGATCTGAAATTGCACTTCAACCTCCTGATTTATAGTTTTGTATCAAGGCGGGAGGGGATTCCCCGCCCGCCTTGTAGCGATTCAGCGCAGTGCCTACTTAAGCGAGGCAGAAACGCGCCTTTCGCGATGCCTTCTCGCCGCAAGCGGCTCTACCCCAGACCTTATGCGACAGTCCGTGCAGAAGTCAGGACTGATCTCCGAAAAGACCTTCCCTGGTTCTTTACACTTCGGACAATTAGGATCCATATTAGACCCTCCTGAAAGGTGTAGCTCGCGTGTGAAGTTGAGCTCGCTCAAAAGACTTATATCATCTGAGCGAGCTCAACTTAAATTAACTTAGTTGTCCAATTTTTAACGTGCTGTAAAACAAATTAAAAATATTCAACATGCAAATGGCTGAAAACTTAAAATGATTTACGAAGGATTTATTATAACAAAAATATTCAAACAATTCTAACTATGGGATTACAATATTAACTTATAACTGAGGAGTCATTTCTTCCGGGGAAATAATTTTTGTTTTACCAAAAAACTTCATCTTCAGAAGTGATTTATCGCTAGTCAAAAATACATCGCACTCCGCTTCTGCCGCACTATGTAATTGAACATTATCCTCAAAATCTGCAGTAGGACCGGTAATGGCTTTTTGGGTTGTGGTACTTGTAAAATCGATAAGATTAATATTTGATAAAAGCTCTTCTATTCCAAATGATAATATTTTCTGCTTTGTAACATAAAGTACTATATGTATAGAAAGTGTTGAAACGTAAATTTCACCACCGTTAAGCGCAGGAAGTAAAATATTTTTCCTCTTTTCCAAAAGGTCTACAAGTATATTAGCGTCCAGAAATATATTTGCCATATTTATCCATCAAGTGTTTTCTGTATATTTTTTCCCTCTCCTGATAAGTTGTAGACGACAAATTAAGGCTTTTTACTATTTTTGCAACTTTTTTTGCATTAAACTTTTTAGGCTCCTTACTAATAGGCTCAAATACACCAATGATCTGAGATCTATGAAGAAAAGAGACGCTTTTACCTTCCTTTAATGCTTTTACGAGTTCTGAAGTCTTTGACCTCAGTTGAGTACTGGTTATATAGTTCATATACATTTAAATGTATACTTAAATATACACTTTGTCAAGAGTATTGAATTTAACTTGACAAAAAAAGGATTCAGTACTAAGGTATAAGTCCTTATGGAAGGTTATAAAAAATTACTAATTCTACTACTCGCCCCAATCCCACTATTTGTTTCGGCAGAAGCAGTTGCCACAAGTACAAACGTAAAAGTTGAAACAAGCGGAAATTCGAATACTACAGTTAATATTAATAACTCTACCCAAAACACAAGCACAACTACTTCAAGCGTAAAAAACACAGTTCGAATAGAAACAAATGGTGAAGTGACAGAATATGAATCAGAAAAATCAGAAGACATTTATATAGAATCAAAGGATGGAAAGTCTAAAATTGAAGTTAAAAATGATAGTGGAGAGACAAATGAGGTAGCTCCTGCAACCCAATCTGCAGAAAAAGAAATTAAGAAAGATGATAAAGAAGAAGATAATGAAGATAAAAATGTGATTGAAATCGTTGTTGAATTCTTTAAAAACCTATTTGGTTTCTAAGCGCCTCCTAAATTGTTATCCTACCTGCTCTTCGACTTCATGAGGGGTAACTGGTTTTATAAAATTTAGAAGATACACTAGTCCTGATGCAGCAAGCGCATATACTACTCCTGCAATTACAGCTGCCCAGTCAAAATACGCACCGGCATTCGTGTAGTTGCCTATGATTCCCTGAAATGGAACGACCAAAATGTCTGTAATACTATAAATCAAATCTACAAATCCGCTAGCGGGATTTGCGCCTACCATCTTAAATACGAGTCTAAATGCGAGAAGTACTTCTATAAAAACTAATATATACCAAACAACCTGATTAAATCTAAATATTTTTCTCTTTTTATCAAACACTTTTTGCGGATGCTCAGTCTTCACATTTGGAGTTACCTGAGTTCTTGTTTGCACTACTTGCTGAGGCTGTGAAACCTGAGTAGTTACTTTTTCTTTTGTAATTTCGTTATCCATAATTCTTTTCTATGCGCCTTTCACAGCATAAATTATAAGCCCAACTATAATCGCAATAACTAACATACTAGAAAGACCTGCTATAGCTAAAAAGCCTAACACTGAAAGTATCCAGATAACCAGTAGCACTGATGCGATCTCCCGAAATGGTCTAGGAAGAATTCCTATCGCCCAGGAGACTACTAGCAGAATTAATATATTCCACAGCGTTATCGGGTTGTTATTTATCGAGAAAAGTGTTATGTCTGGGATGTTAAGTCCTGTCACTGGACCGTAACCTAAAAACCAAAGAACAATCAGAATAATTAGAATCGTAATAATCATTATATTAAGTGTACTCTTGCATTGTGAAAGTTATGTAAGAAAATTCACTTTTTCATAAAAATAATCTGATTTAGACTTAAAAAATAATATTTATAGATACAAATACAAAAAATGCCCGCACCGAAATGAATCGGTGCGGGCATTGCACTTGTACCCCACCTAAGTGGGCTTATTGCAGAAATGGGAGGGTTTAGGCTGGAAATATTTCCACCGTCCCGAAGTCGATGACGACGACTACAACATCAGTCGTATCCCGAAGCCTTGCAGCTGCTATCTCATCAATTCTGTCGAGAATCTCTTGAATTCCCTCCCTCAAGAAAAGTCCACAAGTAAATGGAACTTGACCCTGACCGCGAGACAGCTGCCAGTTGTAACTTGGAATCAGTATCCGGACAACCTTGTTGCTAGGAACGTCGACAGGGTTAATTAGCGCGATGACGACCTTATCAGCGGTCATATCCCACTCGGCAAACCGCTTCTTGAAATGCGCGACTCGATCGGCGTTCAGCTTGAGCGTGTGCTTGCAATTCAGTCGACGAATCGAGGCGACTAATTCACGCACGTTCGGATCGTCTAAGACCCATTGATCCAGGGCTTTCCTAATTACCGCTCGTGGAGAATCTGAATTACTTTCATCATTCATGGATAAACCTTCTTCCTCTTTGGGATACTTGCGCCCTGATTTCTCAAGGCGTGGTCGTGAACTCATGCACCATCGCTTTCGCGTTATGCTCGATTTGCGTACCTTAGCAAGTTCTTGAGATTGTTATCTCCTTTTACAAACGTGCCATGCGCAGAGTTCCCCACTGTTGGCTTGTACAAAGAAAAGCGATGTTCGCGTTGACCTCTTTGACCAAGATCATTAATCCACCATCCATTTGACAGATGATGAACCGTGCGTCTACCACCCCCTTTTCCAACAACTTCGGTTCTGATTACTGTGATTTCATTATCGCTAATGATAACCACCTTCTTCCTCTTGGAATACTGATGCCCTGATTACTCAGGGCAAGGTCGTGAACTTACGATTCTTTGATGTTCTGCCAGCGATGCTGGAAGGTTTTAGGATCCAGTTCATGCAAGAGCGCGACTGCTTGTTTTCTCTCCTTCTCGGTTTTGAAATTGATATAACCGGCGGGAGAAGCATGATCAATGTCTCTTTCCTCCAGAAGATAGTGTGCATGCGAAGATGTCGCAATATCCATATCTCCTAGCTGAAATGTGTATCCATCGGCACGTGCTCTGTCTTCTTCCCTGCGCGTATAGAATAACGCGCTTAGAACTCCTGGAGCAGCGGTAAAACTGATCGTTTCACCTTCAGCCTCATCATCATAATGTGTCACCTAGAAACCTCCTTATAGTGTGGATGACTTTTTATCGGGAAATTATTCCAAACAAAAAGTCATCCACAAATTTCTTTCCGCCCACCATAATTTACTTCAAGATTCTTCACCCTGAATATATAGGGCTCAACATTGTACATGCGTCATCTTGAAGAGCATTTATTGGCGGACTCCAGTTATTTCATAACTTCCGCAAATTTTAAAAGTGCTTGCCTCGAATAGACTAACAGCCTAGACGTGCTAAATTATTAAATCGACGCACTGGAGCATGAATTACGCTAATGCGCAAAGCTCTAGATTATCTGATTTGTAGGTGAAATTATAGCAAAACCATGCCCAAATGTCACTATGGGATATATTAGATCTTTCTTGCGATTACTTTTACGTAGGCTGAATCATTACCATAAAACATTTCTTCTCCGCTTTCCATTTTGTCTATTTCAAATCCACCATCCATCAGAGATCGCACATACTCTTCACTAAAAAAATGTCTGATATGACCCTCATGGTTATACATATCTCGCTCTATCTCAGTACCTTTACCGTATAGCGGGTCACTTGTTGACTTACAGATAAAACACAAATATCCACCAGGCTTGAGGACCCTATAAATCTCACTAAAGATCTTGCGTGTAGTTACATCTGTAAAATAATGCAGAGAAAGTCGCGCATAAACTACATCAAACTCACCATGCTCAAATGGAAATGGATCGTTCATATCGAGAATTTTAAATTTTATATGGGGCGAGTCTTTGAACCTATCCCTATTTTTCTCAATAGCAACTTCTGATAAATCTGTCGCTATGATCTCATGTCCGGCATTTGAGAAAGCGATAGAATCATTTCCTACTCCACATCCTAGCTCCAAAATCCGAGAATTCGATGATAAAACACTTTCTACCTCAACAAAAAAACTAGTCTGCTGACTCGAGTAATGATGGATAGAGTCCTTTGAATGTGCGTTATTCCAAAGTTTTTTTTGATCATGCATGAGGAAATTATATCAGGTAATATTATGTTTAATTATTATATCGAGAGCCATTTATCATTTAATGTATCGATAGTTCAAATAATATATGACATCTCATTTTCTCTGGATTATGAAGTATATAGACGTAATAAAATTTCATGTAAATGAAACATATTAGTCATCATATTCCAGTATATCTCTACCTCACCACATCTAGTTTAACAACTTTTAAAGATTATTAGTGTTTTATTTTTGTTGCGAAGCGATGAATCCGAACGAAGTGAGTGGTTCATTGCAGGGGTATCAAGGCTCGAACCTGAAACAAGGGTTTTGGGGCTCGCTTCTCGCGAGAGGCGGGGTGGAGACCTCTAAAATGCAGGGGTATCAGGGCTCGAACCTGAAACAAAGGTTTTGGAGACCTCCGTGATACCATTTCACCATACCCCTTTATAAGCTTATTTTACCTTCAACCTCTTTAAAAGTCCATTGTAGGAAGATCCAAACTGTTTTAATTTCTTTTCTCTATCTTTAGAAGCTTCTTTATCTGAGTACGCCTCGTAATAAAACAGACTTGGATTTAACATTTTCTTCGTTGTAGAAACTTTTTTCGCAAGATGATCTTTTATTCTTTGTTTTAAATTATCGGAGCGACCAATATAGAATTTGCCAGTATCGTCTTTAAGAAGATAAACATAATACATATTAATGACAGGGTTTTGGACCCCGCTTCTCGCGAGAGGCGGGGTGGAGACCTCTTCACTATGGCCCTTCGAACTCTTATTTTAACCCTTCGACACACTCAGGGCAAGCCTTAACGCTTCAAAAGTCCATGCTGCGTTATTTCAGACTTCTGAAATATTGAAGAAACATACCTGGAGTCATAATGAGTATTCCTAACTCATCCTTTATAACTTCTCTTTTAAAATCTTTCAAATTATAAGTAACTATAAATTTTACATTTGCATGTACTGCGCCGGATACAACATGTGAGTCATTTGTGTCAGTTACAAACTTTCCAAAATCATTTCTAGCTAATTTAGATTCTCCAATTTGAACCAAATTAAACTCCTTGATCAAATCTCTGAGTTCTTTTCCTAAAATCTCAAGTCTTTTACATACTACAAGTAATTCTTTTTCTGAAAGATTTGAAATATAAAAATCAAAATAATTTGAAGCAAGGAGAAAATACGCTGCGCCTCTTTTTGATAATAACGCAGAAATAATTACATCTGAGTCCAAAAAGACGCTTAATTTAGAGGCTTTTTCTGACATCTTTTATCTCTTTTTTAATCTTTTCTAAATTATTCAAATCTTTCTTCTCTGCGCTCAATAAATCAAAATCCAAACCCTCAAACATAAAAGAAAGAGATTTTGATGGAATTCTGTACACTTTTCCTATCTTTTTCGCAACTATTTCTCCCCGATTTATGAGATCGTAAACTGTATTTTTGCTAAGCTGAAGCATCTCCGCAACCTGCTCTGGCGTATAAGCTTTATTAGTATTAAGTTGACTAAACATGATTAATTTATATCAAACATTACCAAACATGTCAATACATGACTGAATACACTCTTTTAAACTACCATTATAGACATTTAATTTGTCTTTAAAGACATCAATAGCTCAATTTGCTATGATATAGACTCATGCAAAAAATAAAAGAGCACTTCATCAACAAACAGCTTACGATTTCAAAAGATTGGCTAAAATTTGCAGCTTTAGGAATAATATTTTTTATTGGTTTTGTTGGATTTACCTACCTGGTTAATAAAAATTATCTAACGTCGTTTGACTTCGATATGACCGTAAAAATTCAGGATGATATTCCGCTTAGACTCGACAGCTTCTTCTCTGCATTGTCAGTACTTGGTAGATTTGAATATACACTGGGAGTACTAGTTGCTATTCTTATCTGGAGAAGGAGAATTTTTGGGGTAATCCCCTTTTTTCTTTTTGGCGCCGTGCACGTAATTGAACTTATTTTTAAAAATATGATAGAGCACGCTGGGCCACCGCAGATGTTCCTGCGCTCTCACTATGGCGACTTCCCTGGACTCCATGTATTTACAGATGGATCATATCCCTCAGGACACTCTATGCGAGCTGTTTTTATGTCTATTATTATCTCTTTTCTAGTTATTCAAATTAAAAAGTTACCTAACCCCACAAAATACTTAATCTTTGCCGGAATATTTGGACTTTTATTTGTCATCCTTCTTTCCAGAGTCAGTCTAGGTGAACACTGGACTACTGATGTCATAGGAGGATCTCTTCTGGGGGCGTCTATCGCCTTTATCGCACTCATATTTTTATAAATAGGATTTTGGAGTATAATGTCGCATTACTATGGAGCGATCCAAACCAGAATACGCTAACTCAGATTTATTAAATTTTTTAACTGACACACAGCTAGAAGATACCATAACAAGTGTTATAAGATGCGAAGATGACAATTCACTTCTTTACCAGCTAGAAGATCATAATCCAGATTTATATAAATTTGTTCAGAAAATGAATGAGTTCAGACATGGAGGTGGTATATCTCAAGTAGAAAATTCTCCGTATATCATGGGAGCATCTATGATGGAAAAGGCTATCAGAGAAAACTATACTGCAAAAGGACAACCACTTCCCAGAATTTCAAAACCTACAACAGATGCATACCTTAAAGATTTAATAGGGGGTGAAGATACACATTATGAAGTAAAAGTATTAAGCGGTGCTGGGAAAAAAGTTTTTAACCCGCCTGAAAGGTTAACCTTAGACCAGTTACAGCAAAAAATGTACGCAAATAATCTTGACCCGGAGCAACATACTGCACTAATCCTGCTATTGCAAAACATTATGACCCGATCCGGAATGTATACAGTGCAGGTGGTAAATGAGCAAAAGGGATTTTTTTCTGCATTAGATAAAAATGTTAACGGTTCTAAAGTTTTAAATGTACCTGGGAGAACTAATGTTAACTTTATGGATTTTTGTCATGGAGCAATCGATATCTACATACCTTTTAAAATATTGGAAGAAACTAATAGAATAAGGAAAATGTATAACGCTCCAGTTAAATGAGGGGATTATTTTAGTTTTTCAACTTCTTTATGCTCGGTTTTGGCCTTACATGACCTACAGTATTTAACCATAGCAAGTTTTTCAGGAGTGTTTATCTTATTTCTGGACGTAATATAGTTACGTCTTTTACAGACCTTGCAGTCTAATCCTATTTTTATTCTTGTACCCTTCTTAGCCATGTTCACAATTATAAATTACGAATTAACAATTAGCAAGTGATTTTGAAGTGAAAACAGCAAATAACCAAACAGTATAAAATAATAAATAAGCCTATACTTTCTTAGAATTCTTAACAATAGTAGTTAAAATAGCTACCAGTTCGTCCGCTTCATTCAAAACCGACACTAACACCATATTACCTATTAATTTAGAATCGTTTATTAACCTTAACCAATATTTTGTTTCCCTAGCCTCAGATTTAGCTATATTCATTTTATATATATAATCAGTTTTTGAATGTGCACCTAGCGCCTCTTATACATTTGCCCCAATAGAGGTTGCGCTTCTGATTAACTGATTAGAAATTGCTCTTCCCGAAGCACTCTGAGGCATCAAGTCAATTAATTTTATAATTTTTAAAGAAAATTGAAATGTCCGCTCATCAATGTCTACCATATAAATCCTAACTAATGTAATTTTTCAACCTATTTTTGAATCTTATTGCTAATTTATAATTGTTCATTGTTAATTGTTAATAATAGTCCTACACCTTCCTCGTGTTATTCTTCATAACTCGTAATTGCTCATTGTTAATTTATATTAGTAGGGCGGCACCGAGGCGTGAACTATCGTTTATTTTATACAACATAATTCTTTTATCAGTCAGCTTTTCTACTTCATCCATTAAAATCTCTTTATAAAAATCTGTGAACATCGCGCCTTGGGTTACTATATCTATATCCATGTTTTTAAACTCAGCAACTCCAGCATATACAGCAGCAAGATACTGCGCAGAACGCTTAAAAATTTCATTTGCTACTTTAATTATAGATTCATCTTCAGCACCGCCGCGAGCTATCGCAAATAACTCCTGAGTAGAATTTACAGGCCTATGATTTATTTTTTTATCTTCTATTAAAAAATTAAAATGCTTATATAAATAATTACCTGAAATTTCTTTCTCAAATAAATGCTGCCCTGGGTTTAAAGTATCTTTATCAAATGCTAGAAGTGCTCTAGAAGGTTCAAATTTATCAAAACACGCAGCCTCAGTATTTACTGCGGTGAATTCGTCATGAAATATGCCTATATTAAACCCCGTACCTAGTATCCCACCTACTATATTTCTTTTATCGCTAACTGAAATTCCAGCCATAAGTAGGCATATAGAATCATTTGCCACACTAAATTTAATTTTTTTACCCTCTTTTTCATTTATGTATTTTTCCAGCTCTTCGCCAATTTTAAGACCTATGAGTTCAGTAAATCTGTGATCCTTCGGAACAGACTTTAATATCCCATCTATTCGTAAATCTCTCAAAACTGGCTCCATCGGAAAAGCAAAATTAAGGCACACCAAATCTATACTAAAATCTATATATTTAAAAATAAAAGAAAATAAGTCCTTTGCACTTTCAAATTTACTAAATTTCTCCTTTTTTACATCATAAAGTTCAATATCAGAACCACTTCTTTTAACCACAGCTGATGAAAAATTTGTTCCCCCGAGAACCATAACCTGGTATTCAGATGGAGTAGCGCTATTTATTTTTGGAAGATTTACTTTTATATATGGAATAGAACTTTCTTTTCCGATCGATGCTAGCTCGAGTTCTTTTTTAAAATTATCGCGAAGTGTCTTAAGATCCTGCATCCTCTTATTCTTACATTAAATAAGATATGAATTCAAATTTTGAGCCTTCGTCGAGTTTCGAACTCGATACCTCAGTCTTACCAAGACTGCGCTCTACCAATTGAGCTACGAAGGCATTGTCACTGCTTGCCCCGTTGGGCGAACTTCAGCGTGAGCTGAAGAAAGAGCTCCTGCGGGGAGCCACCAAGGCATATCTAACTAGGGGTTAAACATAAGTGAAATTTTACCAATAAAAAGAGAGCATTGGAAGTAAGTAAAAAAAACAAAAAATATTAAATATAAAAAAAATCTAAAATATTAATTACAACCTATAATATCATTCAGAAATAATTTTATAAATTTTTTTTATTTCTTCTATAAATTCTTTTAAAGTTTTATTATTTTCTATTTTTATATCAGCATCTTTACCGATTTCCAAAATATGTGTTTCCGTAGGTTCTTTATCTTCAAGTCTAAATCTATCTATTGTTAAACTTTTTTCATCAACCTTTTCACCACGTTTTTTAACCCTTTCATAACGAATATTCTGGTCCGAAGTAATATAAACAAGATAATTTTTCTCAAAACTGCGAATAAGAGGCACATCTGAAAGCCACCTAACACCCTCAATTATAACTATATCCGCCTTTTCTTTTATTACTGCTTGCCTCAAAGCGTTCGTAAGCGTCCCTACACCAAATTCTTTATCCATAATAATTGCCAGATACTGCAAATTGTGGCGTGTTACAGGAATGCTCCAAAGGTCTAATGTCTGCTTCAAAATATCGGAAAAACGCACCCTAACGATTTTTTTATCATTTGCTATCTTAATAAAATGGGACGAAAAAGTATCCTTTCCAGACCCAATTTCACCAACAATACCAATTATTACCATAAGCCCAATTGTATCAAATTATAGTTGTTGTTGAAGCAAAGCCTCACATCTAGTAAAATATAACTCTTGCTGCGATGACGGATCACCGCCAAAGCGGGACAAGGTGGTCCATAGTATCCCAGAAAAGGAAATCAAACCATATAAGGGAGGAAATGAATTTAGAAAATTAGTAAATAAATGATGCTGCGATGACGGAGTGGTCAATCGTAACAGACTGTAAATCTGTCGCCCGTTTGGGCTACGTAGGTTCAAATCCTACTCGCAGCACAATTAGTTAAACCTTCGGTATCGTAACAGACTGTAATCTTCACCCGATTTGGTACGTCGCTTCAAATCCTACTCGCAGCACAATTAGTTAAACCTTCGGTATCGTTAAAATCCCATAATTATACTTTTGAATCTAGCTTTATTTTATTTACCGCAAACTACAGGATGTATATATCTCGTGGATAAGTTTTATTATAAGTCTACTCTACTTCTATAGGACTATCGTGTGGACTAATAATATAGTCTCTTAATCCTACTATGGTCTTTGCAGCCTTTTTAGGATCATCTACTTGGATACCATGCCCTCCACCCATTAGCCTCAAAGCATCTACCGGAGGCGGTGGTTTTTCCTGCGGTTCATACAGATTTATCGTTTCCTCTGTAAATTGATTTATACCTTGCTTAAATGGTTTTTTGTACCCTTCTCCTATTCTGTTCAAGAGCTTATTCCTATCTGCTAAAAGGTCGTCATCACCCTGCATAATTCCCACCTTTATACCTGCATCTCGCAGCTTTTGCAGCATAGGATATTTATTCGCCTTTCTTGCTCCCAATCCCTCCTTTATCGCTTTAACGGGATGACGCAAATATTGAGACTTGAATGCTTCTTTCAAATTATCAGCATTTTCCTGATCAAATTCTCCTTTAGGGAGCTTTTTATACCTGTCCCCTTCTGCTTTTTGTCTTTTGAGAAGATCTATAATGCCTTCTTTTTCATCTAATCCTACCGGTGAAGATAGAATTACACTTCGGATTCTAGGCAATAAATCAGGGCGTAAATCTACTATTGCTGACAGTCTATTTAGCCCTGCCGACTGAATCATAAGATCCATTTGTTTTATGTGCGGGTTTTTACGAAAATAGTCATCCATAAATTCTGCCATAAGCATACCCTGACGGTTATACTCAGATGAACTTCCGTCTTCTCCTGTTACGCCTTTTCCACCACCTAAAAAATCAAGTTCCACAACATGCTCACCCATATAATAAAGTTCTGTTACAGTGCGCTGGAGTGCGATATTACCAGTCCCAAATCCTAAGGTACTTAAAAGCACCACTTCGTCCTCGCGCTTATTTTCAGGCTCAACATCTCTTACCAAAACGTCTCCATGCGAATATTTCACTTTTTCTCTTTTGAATCTATCGTTTAAAATTTCATGATCCTGCTGAGAAAATTCACTAATATCTGACCCTTCTCCACTTTCCATAAAGCTATTGTAGCAAAAAAACCTAAAGGAATTTAGTATCATACTGGTTTTTTGAAGAGTGTGCGAGCCTGCCTAAGCAGGCTCGCACACATGAACTTGGTTGTCTAAGTTGATAATTTTGCCGCATGATCTACGGTTGCTTCCGTCATGGTATTGAGATGGCTGAGGACTTCCATGATGAGCTCCACGGATCGGGCCTGCGGATCGGGCCTGCGGATCACCCTCGTCTCCTTTTCCTGAAGTCTCTTCTGGCAATCCAGATTCCACCAAGGCCGAATCCGATCGCACCGACACCCAGAAGGGCGAAAAGCCAAATAGCATTCTTCTGATCATCGCTCATAACTGATTCGCTAATCGGTGTTGTTGTCGGGTCTTGTGCCATGACTTCGCCGCTTGATGCAGCGATAGAAAGGGCAACTGCCAGAATTAGGCAAGAGCGAATGAATCTGCCGACCATGCTTTTCCTCCTGAAGGAACTGAATTTGGGGCGAATTTACCTCACTTGTGAGATACCAAAACGTATGACACCCAAGCCGTGCATGCAATTGCAATGCACAGTGCAATAAGTGCCATTCTGTAATTTCTCTGGTTCAATTTTCCTCCAGATAGACCTGATCCTTTGTCTGTAAACATCAGGAAAACTCCAAAAAGCATCATGATGCAAGACGCGAAAAGGATAGTCTGTGCAAAAGTCACAATAACCTCCTTTCTTACGAAAAACACTCTACAAATGAAGAGTCTAAACAACCAAGTTTTTAAGGAACTGACAGTTCCCAAAAAACTATTGCTCTCTGATAAATCAGAGTCTAGAACTGGGACTGTTCGTTTGAGGTGAATTATACTATATATTTAGCTTGAGGCGAATTCTACAATTTTTTTATAAGTGCTCTTTACCCGAAGATGCAAATTATTATGCCCCACTACATCTATCGTGTATTTATGCGCGCCACTTAGACTCGACCCATATGGCACCATCTCATCAAATCTCGCACTGATACAAAGGACACTTTCTGGCTTTTTTAATTTATATGCTCTAATCCGTTTTGTAAAATTACTATTAGGTAGCATTTCCCAACCAGAGCGTGCAAATAAAATAAATATAGCACTCCATGTGCCACGAAATGGCGCGCCTATAGATACAAACTTACTTACTCTATCCCATCCACCTAGCTCCTCAAGATACATAATAGAAGTTAATGCTCCTGAGCTGATTCCCACCAAAACAACATCTGAAAGCTCTTTCGAATTAATAAACCTAGAAAGTTTCCTGCTACTATCTTCAAATCTACCTTCATACAGGGGTAAATTTAGAATATATACCCTAAACCCCTGTCGCTGGAGATAATATTTCCAGTATAGATGTCGTATGTTAACAGTCATCCACCTTTCGACTATGAGAAGTGGCTTCCCACTTCCCTTTGCTTGAAGTGCTTTTTGAGGTAAAAGCTTGATAATTATCGCAGAAATTGGATAAAGAAATATAAGACCTAGCTCACTTAAAATTTGATAAATAATTTTGATCACTGAATTATTATAAAACAGGGGCTAGTTTTATTGTGAGGCAAAATCTTCACCCAATATAACTACAATATCCGCACCTGTAATTGCTTCACCATCAGGCAAATTGCCTGTAATGGAAGCAGAAAAAGATGCTGCTATTACTTCTGCCTGAATTCTAGCCTCTTCACCCTTATAAATTACTACAGAAGTAGCATACGGCTTATTTATAGCATCATCACGGTCAAGTATTGTTACGAACTTAAGACCGCTAACTCTGCTTGCTGCACCTTGAGTTATACCTACAGTCGTAGTGCCGTTTAGTATCAAAACATCTACATTTTCCAACTCCTCCATATTAGTTACAGGGAGTACAGTATTTCCCTCAATTTCCCCTTCATCCAAAGTCACGGGACCCACATTTATAATTTTCTCTAGAGACGGTCTATAAAGTATCGCAATTCCTGCTGTTCTATAAATAAGAACCTTATCACCATTTTCCGATTTTTTAAAAAATACCTGATCAACTAGCTGCGATTTATCACTAACGGTCGCAAGAGTTGGAATCTCATCTGGCAGTAGATACATACTACCCACTTTCTCTACTACCATCTCTGCTTCAACATTGGGATCATCACTTTCTATACCTAAATCCATCTCCTGCGTAAAGTAATAAACTGCAACACCTGAGCCAATAATAAAAATTAGAATAATAAAAGTAATCAATGACTTTTTACTAAAGAGAAATTTAAACAATTTATTAAGATTTGCCATGAATTAATTTATTATGTGAAAAATTGAAATAAGAGTCAACACGCGAACTAAATCAGACTTATTACTGGAGATTCTATTTATTTCGTCATTTGGGATCTTAAAGGTCTTACCCTACCTCCTCATTACTATCGCGCTGTTTTTTATATACATTCACCAAATATTTAACAGAAAAAAATCCCAAGCTCTAATATACTCTAGAATAAGTATCATAAGTCTTTTTAGAAATTTCACCAATAATTCCACTTAACACATCATAATCATAACCCCGTGTCATAATGCATAGAAGATAAGGTTTATTAGGATGATAAATTATTCCACAGTCATGAAGCTGTTTTAGATCTTCTCCTACTATGTCTCTTTGACCAAATTTATGAGCGATCTCGATATTTTCAGGTACTCCACTTCTAAGTCCATTTGAAAAGGCGCTATTTGCTAAAAATGACAAGGCTTTCTCTGAATTTTCTTTTGATAAATATGACGCGTTATAAAGTACTCTGAATAAGGAAGCATAAGATCTAACAGACATATAATCCTCTGCAACCCCAATTCCCTGACTGCTTATACCTAGATCTTCCATAAGTTTTGAGACCTTATATTCATCTAAGTTTTGCGCCAATAAATAAAGCGCATCGTTATCTGAGTACTTAATCAGTTTTTCTAGGAGTTCGAGATTAGTATAACTTTCGCCTTTTACCAAACCCTCTTGTGGATCAAACTCTTGATCTAAAGCTTTATTCTCACCACTAAATTTTATTACTTCAGAAAGTATAGCGTCATCGTCTTCCGACTCCTTAAGATAAGCCATCATTATAGGAACCTTTAAAAGACTTGCCGGTGCATATCCTTCGCGCTCATTTACTCCAAACCACGCACCATTTCTAAACTGCCTAAAGTAAACAGCAGCATTCTCAAGATCTTTTTGCGCTTTTTTACTTTCGATATATGAATCAATTTCTGACTCGAGCGAATTAAAATTCACTCCCCCTAGTCCTTCTACCTGTTCACATTCTAAAAGGGGACTTACATACTTATAACCACCTAAACGCACATTTTCTGAAGCCAAATCAGGAATCACGCTAACTTGAGACGTGTCAAAATTCTTTTCAACAAAAAGCCCTAAGCCAAAAGAAAGAATAACAATAAATATAATAGCAATCTTTTTAATCATAAGATTTAATCCATTATATCTATATCAAAGACACAATCAAATGCATATTGCCTTTTTTTGTAAAACCTTATGAGAAGTATTAGCAGTAGCAGCATTTGAAGCAAAAATCATGATCTAGAGTTGCAATTTGATGATTTAGAAGCTACTTCGCATAAGCTCTACAGAAAAGACTTCATATTTACTTTGCGTAACTAGCCAAGAAAAAATATACAAATTGTCTACTGTTCTGTTTTATTTTTTTAACAACTGTTGTCATAATCCTTTCACCCCCTTTCCCAAGAGACACAAATACCTAATACTTCTCAATAAGCACCGAACCAACAAGCTTATCTCTGAAATCATTCTGACTATTAACTACACGAAAATTGTACTCTCGTGCTAATGTTGCATTGTCGACTATTGCTTCCAAACTTTCCGTCGAGGAGTAATGTGTTTTTTCAAGTCTTCTTATAAAAATCTCTCCTCTAAAGACCGCTGACCTAAGATCTTTGTTTTCATAACTATCTTCGAAGATAGTTGTTGAAACTCCGCTTACCGTTGCAACCGCTTCGTCTGAAAGATTCTCAAGCATTTCACTTGAAGCTGAGTCGCTGACCTCTTCTGCAAAAACAATTGAGCCTAAAAATTGTGTGTTACTCTGCAATATAATTGCAATAATAGGAATAATTACTATTGCTTTTTTAACCGTGAAAAGCGTCTTATTCCTTTCCCTGATACCTAATATTAATTTTATTAATTTATTAATTCTCATACTGATTTTTTTTATTTAAAAATAATTTGCGACTTTTAAAATCATCATAAATACTCTTTTGAAGAACATACTCTATTACGTCTACTTCTTCATAAACTATTTTTATTTTCTGCTCTTTAGATTTCATATTAAAAAATTGCCAAGTAACTTAATGTTGTGTCTCCTATACGTACAAAATTGTCATTCTGAGATCCCACCCGAAGATAAATTACTTGCTGCAAGAGCTCCTTCTAAAGTAACTGTTCCTGATTCACTTAAGGGAGATAGTGATATATTTCCTCTTGTGCTTCCACCAATAATCAATATATTATTTCTTACTGACTGCAGTGATCCATCAGCTGCATTAAAGATCCAATTTGATCCACCACCGCTGGCAGGACATGTGTCCCCAATAAAATCCGCTCCATCACCGTCAGATACCAAACAAAGCCCTTCAGTATCTGTCATTGCAGAACCTAAAACCCCAGACGTAGGAGTCGCAAATACATTCTGAATTTCAACATAAAAAAATGATGTAAAAACAACAGAGGCTAAAATGAAAAATATTACCCGTTTAGGATGAGTAAAAAATGATCGATTTTGTTTCAAAGATAAAATTAAAATTCCCATAGATATATATGTATATCTATTGAACCAGCTTCATTTGAAGCTAGTCAAATCGGATTAATATTTGCATAATATTGTATATATTTGCATAATATTGTATACATGAAATATGGACAATTTTTATAATGTAAACCAATCTGCATTCATCATGAAAGTACATCCTTTAACGGTGAGGCGATATATACGTGAAGGCAGACTAAAAGCCGTGAAACTAGGAGGAAATGTGAGAATAAAAGAACATGATCTACAAAATTTCATGAAAGATTTTGAGCCTAAACAACACCAGGAATCATCAATATTTAAAAAGGTTTCACACCAGAAAGAATTTACTACGGCAGACCCTTTCCTTAGGCTTAGAGGACGAGCAGCAACAGTTGAAATATGAATAAAATAATACCAATCTTAAATGCCACAAATTTCAAATTATTAAATAATTAAGCAATTGGTATTTATTTGTAGTATTTGTATATATTAGAAATTCTTAAACTATGGCATTGACAAAAAAAATTATACTTGCTCCAGATGTAGTTTATGCATATATTGATCGCGGGTCGGAGAAACACCAACAAGCTGTGGCTTTCTTTCGATACTTTTCGGAGCAAAATTATAGAGTTTTCCTAGATACACTCAGCCTAAACCAGGCATATAATGATATTTACAACAAGATGAGTCAGGATCTTGCCAAGGACTTTATTAGAATTATTTCTCTTTCAGATATGAACCTGATTTATCCAGATGAAGCTGAAACTAAAGCCGCCGTAAAGGCACTAGTTAACTATAGAACTCTCGATCTGACTTTTTCTCAGGCTATAATGGCGGTTGTTGCAAGCAGAAGAAACATTACTCAAGTGGTTACTTTTTCCTATCTGCCCCCGCTACTCGGTATGCAGACATTTTATTTGCCGATATAATATGAATTAAGAATTATGAATAAAGAAGAAACAAAACGTTTATTTGAAAAGCTAAAAAGATTCGTGCTTCGACCCTATATCAAAATGTTAAGAAGTATAATAATTAGTATCGCAATAATACATTTTTAGTTGCTCCTTTTACCTTTTCGGAACCCTCCAGCGACAACTACCTACTAATTGATTTCTGTTTTGATGCAGGAGTAACAGCAAACAGAAGCCCACATGGGTTTTTAATTAAAAAATATTTTGCTATAATTACTGTCAAGCCTCCTTAGCTCAACGGCAGAGCGGCTGTTTTGTAAACAGTTGATATCAGTTCGATTCTGGTAGGGGGCTCACAGAATCAAGGATCTACTCATTCTCTTTTACCTGAATATAATCACTAATATCTAAATCGTTCCACTCGCTTTCAGGCACCCATAGGTTCTTGAAGTGCGCCCATTCATTCCATCCAATTCCCAAAACTTTTGTATTTTTTCCTAAAGCCTGAGCTACTTCGTAAGCAACATATGAATGAGAAGAATGCCCGTAAACTATTATCTCCTTTTTATTACCAAATTTATCTTTAACTAACTTTTTAATTTCTTTGTAATTTACTTCGCTTTTATTATTAACTAAAGTTGTACCATATACAGGTAGGCTCGAAGCTGTTTTTATATGTCCAGATTCGTAATCTTTTATGCTTCTAATATCCAAAAGTAAATAGTCCTGCTCTCCTGATCTAATTTTCTCAACAAGGACTATTGGATCGAGATTATTTATTACACTTTTACTTGTTGTAATTTCTGCTCCCAGTATATTAGGGAGTGAAAAATTTGGCAGAGAAAAACTGGGCGCTGTGTATTTAACACTAACCCCACCTGTTATAAATGTAATTAAAACTCCTGAAAAAACTATTGTTCCCACTAAAAATATAAAGAATATAATTAAAAATTCCCAAGGCCTTTTTTTAATCTCTTTACGCAGTGAATAAGTCAAGAAATCAAAAAGTCGAAGTACGTTATGGCTCTCCTCTTTCTTTAAATCGTCAAATGAATGGATCGGTTTTTCTGTTTTCATAATAATTTAGTTTATAGAATAACTCATACAAACATCAATAATACTATTCGTATCTTAATGCATTAAGAGCAGATATTTTTCGAGCTCGCATGGCAGGATAAAGACCAGTAAAGACACCAACTATAAATGACGACAGAATAATAAAGATCATTAAAAATGGAGGAATGTGCGTAAGATTTATAAATTCTCCCCCGTTTGCAAGAGAGAAAACACTAATAAGAATTGATAATACTTTCCCAATTATAAATCCTAAAATTAGTCCTCCAATTCCTCCTGAAAGACCCATAATCATAGCCTCTGAAAGAAATAGATCACGCACCTCTTCTGCAACCATACCGATAGTTTTCATACCTCCTATTTCACGAGTTCTTTCCATAAGTGATACCGTAAGAGTATTAAACATTCCCAGTGACGCAACACCAAGAGCAACCATACCCAAAAGTCCCAAAATAATTCTAAGATTTCCAAATAATGATTCAATTTGAGCAACTGTATCGGCAGTACTTGCGGTTCTAAATCCCAGATCCTGAATTTTTTTTCTAAGATCTGCCATTTCATTTCTATCATCTAGAACAATTTTTGCCTGAGAAAAATTGGATACACCTAAGACTTTCGAATCAGAAAATGGAACATAAAAATATTGAGACTGGGGATCTTCGATAACTCCAACTATTTTATACTCTACTTCTTCTGATAATGCCCTACCGTCTAGCTCAGGAATTTGTCCTTTTCCTATAATAAGTGACGAATTAAAAGCGGTTCCGATTGCTTCTCTATCAGAAATTCCTAAAAGAGATAGAAGACCCGAGGACACGATCGCCTGTCCGCTATTTCCTCCTTTAAATTCCAAGGTTGCTGTTTCTTTTTTGTTTGTTTTTTCCTGAGACAACAAATCTACCATTTCAATCCCTGCAGAATCAGTACCGACTATAAATTCGTCAAATCCAAAAAACGCAGAATCCGACGCATCAAGCTCTTCTTGAGACGCAAGAAGAGCGCTCGTTGAAGAGTCCGAGCTTGAACTCAGTGACGCACTGGCCGTTGCTTCTCCCAAGACTTGTCGTATTGAATATTCTTTTTCTACCTGAATAAATCTTTTTTGAATACATCCTTCTATCCATTCGTGTTTTCCTACTCCATCGAACTGAGGACGCAAAGAATCATCGGCATTTCTTTGATATAGCGGAAAAATACCCTTCATCCATCTTCCCAAATAATTATTTGTTGTTCTATCTATTCCTGATTGTCCTGTCTCATCGAGTGAATAATAAGTGCTCCCCCAATATTCCTGCCCCTCGTATCCACCATCAACTCTGGCTGTATAACCTAAGATTGAACCATTTGTGGAACAACTACTCCATACCACTGGTGACTCTTGGGGTAAAATATTAAACTCTACAGTGTTTAGAGAGACCAAATCGCCAAATCCTGCGCGCGCCAAATCCGTCGTTACACCTGCAACTGCTTCCCCTCTCGTCTGTTTCACAGATGACACGATGTCATTTTCAGAAAAGAAATCTCCATCCTTAAGCTCAATATTCACCAGTGGAAAATACTCATTTACAGTAGAATAGACCAAAACGTCTGTAGTCGCTTTATTTAAAATAACACGACCTACAACTGAAACCAACGGAACGGTTACTTCTATTCCTCCTAAGGATTGGATTCTTTTGAGTGCTTCGTCATTAAGTCTTACCGCAGTATTTCCTCCTGTCGAAACGTCAACTACGCTGAGCTCTCCCAGTGACGCAACCCGGGAGATAACTAACCTCTCTATTCCATAACCTAATGAGAGAAGAAGAACTATAATGCCTACCCCAAAAGACATACCGGCAATGGTAATTGCTGTTCTACTTTTTCTAGATTTAAGATTCTCAAATGCCAAATAAATCAAATACGTTCTTTCTACTTCAAAGGTTTTTATTCTATCCAAAAAAATTACAAACTTATCGATATAACGACCTAATGTTTTATGCCAAATAATCTCAAACTTCTTAAACAGATAACCTATTAATGGAATGTGCTCTATCAATAAGTAAATTTGCCCAATTAGTGCAATTATCAAAAGTATAAAAAATGTAGAAAAAAGAAAAATCGCAACGGATGATTTTTTAATGAAAATTATCGTATTCTTAGGCAAATTTATCCAAGTTTTAGGATTTATAATTTTTGTAAATAATTGCTTGAGTAAATTTTTCATCGTTTTGCCTCCTCTTTTTTATCGTCTTTTAAATTTTTACTTTGAATATTTATACCCTCGACAAAATCCCCCTGCTCAACAGGTTGTGGCTTCTTGTTGTTTGTCGCAATTTTTTCTGGCGGCAAATTCGGCTCGTCTTTAGGTGCGTCTACCTTATCGACTAGCTGCTCTATTTTTCCATCGTGCTCACCCTTAAGCCCTGTCAAAAATTTAGGATCGCGTACATTTATTCCTGCATTTTCTGTTTCGTCTGACTCTCCTCTTTTACCCTGAGCATCTCGGTTAAAGCTTTGACCTGGCTTTCCTACATACTGCTCTACCACCATACCGTCTATCATATGAATTACGCGATTTGCATACTTCAAATACTCCAAGTCGTGAGTAACCATAACTATCGTTATTCCTTTCTTATTAAATTCATTAAAATGCTCAATGAGTTGTTTTCCAGAGATAGTATCCAGATTTCCAGTGGGCTCGTCTGCAACAATAAGTACTGGATCCACTGCTAGAGCACGTGCGAGTGATACTTTCTGCTGTTGACCTGACGAGAGTTCTTTCGGATGATAATCTTTCCAATCCTGCATCCCTACAAGTGACAAGACCTCTCCCACTCTTGTATCGATCTTTCCCTGATCATAACTTAGAAGTCTTAATGTAAAAGTTATATTACCTTTTATATCAAGGGACGATATCCAAAGCGGTTGCTGATAAATAATCCCAACCTTGTGTCGTCTATATCTCGCACGTGCATCTTCAGTCATTCCATAATAACTCTCTCCTTCTAGATTAATGTCACCTGAAGTAGGAGGCTCTAGTCCTAAAAGAGTATGCAAAAGAGTCGATTTGCCGCACCCAGATGGACCAAAAATTATTACAAAATCGCCCTTTTCGATTTCGACATTAATTCCTTTTAAGATTTCTACTTCATTTGGGAGACCTATATAGAATGATTTTCTCAAATCAAGCGCTTTCATAAGATTCCCCCCGACGGGCACTTCTTTTAAATTTTCAACAGTTTTATTTGCAAGATTTTTATCCATATTAATTAATTCCTCTTAAAAATCCGAAAGTATTTGCAAGATTTTCGATTACAAGAGTCAAAGCATCCTTAGTTGATTTCGGCGTTACTACTACTGTATCAAATGATGTTCCTATGTTGCTCGACTTATCTTTTACGACTGCTCGAAGATGGTAAATACTTGCCGGAGAAAGTCCAGAAATAGTTACTGTATGATTTGTATTTAGAGTCGTTACCTCCTGAGAACTCTGACTATAAGTACTTCCTGTTCCTTCAGAATACTCCACTTGAGATGTGGCTGGCTCATCAGTATCCCAGCTGATTACTAACTGTGCACGTGCCTCGTCTCCTACGCCCGTTATAGTACTTTCTACATTCATATTCTCTATTTCTGGAGCCCGAAGATCGGCAGCTGTTTTTACTGTCTGAGGTGTATAAAGTGCTTCATTTCCTGCACTGTCATTTCCTTTTACTACAACTGTATAATCAGACTCATCGAGCAAATCTCCCAAAACTACAGCATGATTACGTCTGAGAACCAAACTTATGCTGTCTTTTGCCGCCGATGGGTTGCTAGTCGGATAATAAGTCACAACAGAGGTAACGGGTGTATTTGATGTCCATAAGAGTCTTAATGTTGCTGTTGCCTGTCCTGCCACTTGTTGCATTCTAAATGCTGTTATTTTTGGTTGAGGGAGTGTTTCAAATGTATAGTCATCTCCTGCAAATACGTTCCCTTCAGCATCTTCTGCAACAATTTGAACATGATACTCTGCACCTTCATCCAAATCTTCTAATGCAACTGTATAAGTATTCAGATCTTTTGAGGTCGCCAAAGTTTCAATTCCTCCGTAATTTATAGTCGAACCGTAAAGTATCTTTACGCTTGTAGCGTGCTGAACTGAAAAATTAACTAGTGCAGAGTTAATACTAATATTGCTCATCTTTACAGAGCTCACAACAGGAGCCGGCTCTGTCGTGAAATCAAGCTCTTCGGATTCACCTGTATTTCCGTCTTCATCTGTCCAAATTGCTTGGTAATAATAAGTAGTTCCAGGAGCTAAATTTTCTATAAGTATCTCGTGTGCTGTTACATGCGTAGAGGATCCTACCTCAGTACCATAGTCGCCAGAAGACGTTCCATAGCGAACAAAAGAATTACTTGTGCGCGACGTCGCCCATTCAATCGTCGCTGATTTTGTATTAACTGCTGCAGACGGGCTTGCGGTAAGCTCTGCAGGGCTTTCAAATTTTCCAGTAGGCAAATACGTAACAGTGTCTGAAACAGCAGAACAATTATTTGTAGAATCACAAGCTTTTACACAATAATAATAATCTACCTGATCAAGTTCAGTATCTACATAAGATCTCCCCGTTGTCGACGCAAGATAAGAAAAGTCTTCAAAATTTGTTCCACAAGATGCTCCATCTACTATCGATCCATATACTTTATATGTCGATACACCAGAACCGCTGGATGTGGGAGCTTCCCAAGTGATTGCAAGCTTCCATGCCTCCAAAAGCTTTACAGAAATATCAGCAATATCTGGTTTTACAGGGATACCAGGTGCTGATGTATTTGCTGTAAACTCCACTGAAGCATAACTATCATAATCTATATTTCCTGCTTCGTCTTTTGCAACAACATACATCACATTCACTCCAGGAACTGTAGCATAAGCATCCACCCCTAAATTTGTCGCAGTAAGACCAAGAACATTTACATTATCCGCAGTTGGCAAAACATTTACAGAGTAAAAATATCTCAAATTTGCTTGAGCACCGAAATAAATTGAGGGAGGGGCCCATGAAAATGAGAACTGATTTACTGTATTAGAGCTTGGACTCACCTCTA
>Ga0172380_10003004_pt1 | contig 24338 bp, 20 predicted proteins | sample Leawe162metaG_FD_119747 | JGI IMG/M metagenome (GOLD analysis project Ga0172380, IMG submission 119747) | Leachate microbial communities from a municipal landfill in Southern Ontario, Canada - Leachate well 162 metaG | ecosystem: Engineered > Solid waste > Landfill > Unclassified | place...
CCCGGTAATCATAGTTGTAAATAAAAAAATGCTTGCTGATGTACACCTTTAGCCAGGAACGCAAACTTCCTGAGAAAAGCACCCCCATGAGCAAAATTACGGCACCAAACAGGAATACCGCCTGCAAGACCGTTCCCCAGTTCCCGCCAAAAAAACGCAGGTAGTAACCGACAGCCGCCATGGCCAGCAAGTAGAGGGCCGCACCGAACAGTGCCGCGGAATGGAACAGGATACGGCGCGACACCGAAATCCCTAATGACCACTGAGGATTGCGTGCAGCCGACACAGCGACAAGCGGAACAATCAGGGCATTGACAATCCCTCGTGCGGCCCATATTTCCGAATTTACATGCCTGAACAACATGGCATCGCTATACAGATAAAAATCATAGGCAAACACCCCGCCAATTCCCAAACAGAGGTACTTTATTCCCCAACGCTGCTTGGCCGGTGTATTCCGGTAGAACTGTTCCACCAGGATCATGCCCATGACAGCCATCGCCACGCGCCCGGTGACAACCGTCATAAAAGCAAGCGAACCATGGAGAGTCCCCTCCCCCCAATGGATATACACGGTTGCAAAAAAAATCAAAAGATAAAAAGCTGCGATACCCGCTACAAACGGCCTGAACCTGACAGAAGTGGAAGCATCTGTTTTCTGAAAGGATCCCAGCAGCATGACCAGAAAAATGGACCAGCCTGCATTGCGAAAAATTTCCAGGACATCAGTCAGAAGTGACAAGGGATGCCCCTTGGCAACATGATAGGCAACCGTCGCTGCCCAAAGTGCCGTAAGCAGGCAGGCGGATGTCAAAATCATCCCATGCAGGCGGCCTCGCCAGCTGGTCAGCAGAAGCCCGCTCAGGAAAAGAAACGCGACAGCCGCGATGAAGTAGCTATACGCCGCAATGCTTGTCAGCATGAAAAGCCAACTCCCGCAATCATCTCCCGCCCTTGCCGAACAGAACGACCTGAACGGTATCAATCAAAATAATTATATCCAGGAACAAACTGTTGTTTTTCACATAGTACAGGTCGTATTGGAGCTTTTGTAAGGCATCCTCGACCGAGGCTCCATATTGGTAGCGCACCTGGGCCCATCCGGTAATCCCCGGCTTGATGCTGTGTCTTACGTTGTAATAGGGTATCTCATCGCAGAGCTGTTTCACAAAATAGGGTCTTTCCGGCCGGGGGCCGACAAAACTCATTTCACCCTTCAGAACATTCAGGATTTGTGGCAATTCGTCGATTCTCAGTTTGCGAATGAACCGCCCCACCTTGGTCGTGCGCGGATCATTTTCAGCCGCCCACTGCGGCTTACCTGCTTTCTCGGCATCATTTCGCATGCTGCGGAACTTCATGACCATAAAATGATGGCCATCCTTGCCTACCCTTTTCTGCCGATAAAGAATCGGAGAGCGATCTTCGATATAAATACACAGCGCAGTAATCATCATCACGGGAAGCGTGGCAATCAAAAGGATCACACTTGCAAGCAGGTCAAAACCCCTTTTAATGCCGGCGCGCAATTGCCCCTGGTCAAACCCGCCGCCAAACACCAGCCAGCTTGGCTGTAGCGAGTCCACCCGAATCTGGCACATCTCGCGTTCGAAAAAAGTCGCCGCGTCAATCACCTTATACCCATGCAGCTTGCATTTCAGAAGGTCCTGAATGGGAAAGCTCCCATTGCGTCGATTTTGGACCGCCACAACGATCTCATTCACGTTATATTTATTTGCCATGGATGTCAGCGACCCATTCACCGGCAACACAGATGAAGGAGGTACAAGACATTCTTCATCTGGCATTGGGATAAAACCAACGATATTGAGTTTATGATGGCCATAGTGACTCCCGACCAGATCGCCACACTCCTTGGCCACCGCGCCAACACCCAGAATCATGATTTTCGGCGCCAGATGGCTGAGACTGGACCACCTAAAAAAAACAATCCGCGTCAGCAAGACCCCTGAAATGGCAATCAAAATAACAATCCCCAATATGCCGCGGCCAAAATAAAGATCCGGTGCCAAATAAAAAACCAGGGTCATGAGTCCGAATCCCAATGCAAATGCCGGCATGAGGCGTTGCAAAGTACTCTTGAAATCCTCCCTGTAATCCAGTTGATACATCCCAAGAGAAGTCATGCTGAATACCATGACGAATGCAAAAGCACCCGCCTCTGGAAATAGCTTTGCAAACGGAATAGCCAAAAGCTGCGAGGAATTCATGAAGCGGATTGAAGCGCCCAGGTAGACCGAAGCCAGCAGGATGAACACTTCAATTGCGAAAAGAATAATTCCTGTGATTGAGACGTAATGATTGGAAATACGAAACATTTCCTGTTCCTCGTGTTTTTTGTGTATTTCAAGCTGGTCAGTAAACCATGGTCCGGATTACTCAACTCATGCATCTGCACGGACACGCCAGTTTACTTCCCATCAATTAATATCTGATGTCAGTCTCAATCGTACGCAAGGAATATGCCATATTACTAACAAGTTGATTTTTTGTGATTTACTTTGACAGGAATGGTAGCCGTGGCCGCATCAAAGCCGAGCCGCTGTCAATGATGTCGAGATATTGACGGCAGCCTTGCCGCTCAACACGCATCTGTATCATTCCTGATTATGGGACAGGTTTCACTCGACAGCTTGCGGGCCAGCCAATGACACAAAACGGCTTTAACAGCCATCCTTCCAGCGGTTCAAGCCAGGCGCCTGTTATTATTTATGGTCATTTGCGTTGCAAAAGGGTACGCACATAGTTGCTGGGGATAGCGTAGGTAATACCGCTCGGATGGCTCAATGCACTTTCCTTCATTCCCTTAATTAAAACCTTGTTTATGATCCCGTAGACGATTCCGGTTTCCGGATCGTAAAGCGGACTGCCGCTATTGCCGGGGTAGGCTGTTCCATCAAGCTGAAACACGGTATAAGCCGATTTTTGAAGCTGGGCGATCACTTTTACATCCAACTGTTTGGAATTCAGCGCGGGCAAAACAACGGGAGTGATTGATGAAAGCATTCCGCGATGGGTCACGGGATGGAACCCGAGGATCATGCCAATGGGAAACCCGGTAAACGCAAACATTTGCCCTTCCCTGACCGTGCCGGAATCCCCCAATTCCATCGCGGGGAGCACTGAACCGCTGATCTGGAGCAGTGCAAGGTCGTGTTCCGTGTCAAGTGCGATCTGAACCGCTGCCCTAAGCTCCTGCTCCTTGTCGCCTCTTGCCACGATAACGACAAGAGACTCCATCCTGTCGGCATTCATCACCTTCGGAATAACGTGCGCGTTGGTTACAATAAGCGAGCCATTGCCCACAACGAAACCCGTGCCCATGAAACTCACGGAAGGGCTGCGCGTCTTTTGGAAAGTGCCGATCCCAACAACAGATGGCTTTACAGCTTCAATGGTATTGGAAAGATCCCCCCCCCAAAGCTGGCTGGCAAAAAAACACCCCAAGCACAACAGAATAACTCTTTTGGCATAGACAAGGGAAGTCAATAAAACACCAACCCGGATGAACATCATCTTGATATTCATGGCCACCTCCATAACATGTAGCAGAAGAAATCAGGCTGGTCGCAACCACCCCGATTTTGGCATCTTTACTCGATAGAGCAATCGATTTCCTAGCAGCCTGTCGGACTTGAAGAATCGAAGCGAAAATTTGACTGGGCGAGGACAGATTTTGTCGGTTTTGCCGGGCAATAGTCATTCTATTGCCCAAAAAAGCGGCGAAATATGGGCCGGCCAGGCGAATTTGCAGCCGATTTCCTTTAAGTCCGACAGGCTGCTAGACCTTTACCAGTATAATCCATAAAATAATTGCGAAAGCGCTCCGGGCAAGCGTGGAAATATTGCCAGAGCCCAGGATTGAAGCCTGCCGGGATGTCAGTTAAATTGAATTTTATGCCAAAAACAAAGGGATACTTGATGATGAATACAGTTGCCGTGGTGGGACTCGGATATGTAGGCTTGCCTCTGGCTGTTGAGTTCGGAAAAAAACAGCGAACCATCGGCTATGATCTGTCCACCGACAAGATCGAAAACTATAAGCGCCACATTGACCCGACAGGCGAAGTCTCGTCCACCGACCTGAAAGCAGCCAGCCATCTCACCGTCACCACCAACCCGGCCGAACTTTCCCAAGCTGACCATATCGTCATTGCAGTCCCGACACCGGTTGATATTGCTCATCAACCCGATTTCACGCCTCTTATCGGCGCCAGTGAAACAGTCGGAAAACATATGAAGCGCGGAGCCATCATTACCTATGAATCAACGGTTTATCCAGGAGCAACGGAAGATGTCTGCATCCCGATTCTGGAAAAACATTCCGGCATGAAGTGGAAAAAGGATTTCCACGTTGGCTTTTCACCCGAACGCATCAACCCTGGCGATAAGGAACATACGCTCACCACCATTCTGAAAGTGGTGTCAGGCGATGACGCGGATACTTTGGAGAAAGTGGCAAAGCTATACGAAACCATCACCACCGCCGGCGTGCACCGCGCATCCAGCATCAAGGTCGCCGAGGCCGCCAAAGTCATCGAAAATACCCAGCGCGACCTGAACATCGCCTTGATGAACGAATTGGCCATCATTTTCGACAAACTGGGCATTGACACCCTGGAAGTCCTGCAGGCAGCGGGCACCAAGTGGAATTTTCTTCCCTTCCGTCCCGGCTTGGTCGGAGGCCATTGTATCGGCGTAGACCCCTACTACCTCACCCATAAGGCAGAAATGATCGGTTACATCCCCCAGGTGATTCTGGCGGGCCGCCGTATCAACGACAGCATGGCAAAATTCATCGCGGAACAAACGGTAAAGCAGATCATTAAAGCCGGCTTCCATGTGAGAGGCGCCAAAGTCAACGTGCTTGGCCTGACCTTCAAGGAAAACTGTCCTGACCTGCGAAACTCCAAAGTCGCCGACCTGATTCATGAACTCCAGGACTATGGGATTGAAGTTCATGTCCACGATCCTGTAGCCGACGCCAAGGAAGCCCGTCATGAATACGGTCTGGAGCTTGAGGCCTGGGAGAGCCTCCCCCGGGCGGATGCAATTGTCGCCGCAGTTTCACACCACGAATTTCTTGCCAGACCCTTGAGTGATTTCCAGTCCAAGGTAGCCGGGAACGGCTGCTTCATAGACGTAAAGTCCCAATTCGACCAAGTAGCACTCCGTGAGACAGGTCTCAGCGTCTGGAGACTCTAGAAAAGGGATAGCCGCGCATGACAAAATATCAAGATGCCCAGCAGTATCTGAGGGAACACCAGCACCACTGGCTGATCACGGGGGTAGCCGGTTTCATCGGCTCCAATCTTCTGGAGGCCTTGCTCAGGCTGAACCAGAAGGTAACCGGGCTGGACAATTTTTCAACCGGACACAGGTACAACCTCGAACAGGTGCGGGGATTGGTCGAACCGGAAGCGTGGCGCAATTTCACCTTCATTGAAGGCGACATCCGCAAGCTAGAAGATTGCACGAATGCCTGTAGAAATGTGGATTTTGTTCTACATGAGGCGGCCCTGGGGTCCGTACCGCGCTCCATCGAAGACCCTGTCCTGGCAAACGAGAATAACATTTCTGGTTTTCTGAACATGCTGGTGGCATCCCGCGACGCCCCCGTCAAACGCTTCGTTTATGCCGCTTCCAGCTCAACCTATGGCGACCACCCCGATCTCCCCAAGGTTGAATCGGTGATCGGGAAACCGCTCTCTCCTTATGCAGTCACCAAATATGTCAACGAACTCTACGCTGATGTATTTGCCCGCTGCTATGGCACCGAGTCCATCGGGCTGCGCTACTTCAACATCTTTGGTCCAAGGCAGGATCCGAATGGCGCTTATGCTGCGGTAATCCCCCAATGGGAGGCCGCTCTCATCAGGAATCAAACCCTGTATATCAACGGGGATGGCGAAACCAGCCGGGATTTCTGTTTTATTGACAACGTCGTTCAGGCAAACCTGCTCGCAGCTCTGGCAGACAACCCCGAGGCAGCCAACCAGGTTTACAACGTGGCGCTCAATGAACGCACCAGCCTTAACCAGCTCTATGAAATGATGCGTTCACTGCTCCTGAAACAATTCCCCCATCTTGAAACGCATAGCCCTCAGCACGTCGACTTTCGCGAAGGAGATGTGCGCCATTCCCAGGCCGACATCTCAAAAGCAGCCAGGCTGCTAGGCTTCGAGCCGACCCATCGAATTGATGAAGGACTCAGGCAAGCCATGGACTGGTACGTAGCGCATCTTGCACCCAAATGAAGGACCGGGGAGAGCCGAATTCCGTCTCTCCCGGAACTGGCTTAAGAATTAAGAAGCAGAAATTTACGCTCTACCAGCTTTAGTTCACCGGCGGCGCCACAAACGATGACTCCACCAGGTTGGACTGATAGGGATGTGTGGGTTTCCTGTAGAGCAGCTTGATCCTTCGCACGTAATCCCTGGTCTCGGGATAAGGCGGAATTCCGCGATAGCGCTCCACCGCCCTCTCTCCAGCGTTGTAGGCTGCAACCACCAGCGACACATCGCCCTTGAAGAATGCCAGCAACCATTGCAGGTAAGCCGTGCCGCCCTTGATATTTTCTGCCGGATCGAAAGCATTCTTGACGCGGAAACGCTGAGCCGTTTCGGGGATAAGCTGCATCAGGCCTTGTGCATTTTTAGGCGATATTGCCCGGGCATTAAACCCGGACTCTACCGAGATGACCGCCAAAACCAGCCGGGGGTCAACTTCGTAGCGAGGCGCCAGTTGATGCACCAGCCTGGAAATAGGCCCATTCTGAAAAGTCACCGCCACCTCCTGGCTGGTATCTTCGTCTTGCACTACCTGTTTATCAGGCAACAGACAGGCAGGCATCTGCGACGTCACATCAGTCCGGGTGTAGCGCATCATCTTGATTGCATATGCATGCCCCTGTTCAGCCGCCATGGCAAACAACTGGGCGGCAACACCATCGTCCCGCGAAACCCCGCGCCCATTGGCATACATCCAGCCAAGCGCATACTGGGCATCAGCATGACCTGATCGGGCAGCACGGCAATAAAGGGTTTTGGCTTTGGAAAAATCTTGCGGCACACCTTCGGCGTGTTCGTATTTGACAGCAAGAGCCATCAGTATTTCCGGGTTATCCGAATTTTCAGACACTTCCGGCACGGCCAATGGCAAATCAACCCCGGCGCCAGCTCCACCGCTCCACAAGGCCAACAAGACCAGACCAAACAAGGATTTTCCAAGAAAGCTCATGCCCCCCCCCCAACTAAATACTGACTTAAAAAACGCTTGAATTCCTGCATCATCGAAGTTGTCTTTAGAAATAAAGATCAATGACATGTACTCAAAACAACCACCAGCTAAAGCTGATGGGTTTGAATTACGGACTGAAAGTCCGGAGACGCGTCAACTAAACGACGCCTCTCATGTAGGTTGGGTTAGCGGCCTTGTCGCGTAACCCAACAAACCCAAACTTCAAAACCTGTTCTTGATATCGCCTAGAGGCGCCTACTTTTGGTCAGGTCTGTTGGGTTACGGCGCAAAAACCGCGCCTCACCCAACCTACATGGGATTTAATGGCGAATTTGAATTGTGATAAAGCATCAATTCAGCTAAAACTGACCGGCTAAAGCCGGTGGTTTTAACCTTGTGATCGACAATAAAACCAGAGAGAGGTGTCAAACCCTCAGGAACCCATTCCATCCATGCTTTCTATCCAGCATTTTCCATTCCAACAGATACAACTCATTGTATTTATTGGGCAGAAATCCGGTAGCACAGAAGACACCCCGCGTATCGCCATCCAGGTGTAAATAATTTCGACACCAGGAAGCGGCTTAATCGGTCTTGGATGAAATAAAGGCTTTGTGAAACAAATGCCGCGCAAGCAGTAAAGGCGGCATGCGCAGCCAGTTTGCACGGACATAGAGTAACCAGCGCGCGCCACTGGTAAAAGCATCCGAACAGCTTGGATGAACCGGCATGAGCGCGCGGGTAAAGAGACTATCCATGAGGGCCCGGGTGGGCTGACTGGGACAGCCGATTTTGGCCGCTTCCATCGCATCCGATGGGATAGGTGTATGCAGGATATTCGCGGCATAGCGCAAAGCGTAAAAAAGAGGCCGGGTCAATTCAAGATCGACAGCCCGTTCGACGAGTTCAGACCAGAACGAGGGAATACTGCCGAAGTGGCGTAACAGGCTGTCAATATCGACCAAGTCGCGCAGGCCATTCTCCAGTTCTCCATCATGGAAGAGGTGAGCAGCACTGTGTAAAACCATATCGGCTGGAGCAAGAACCTTGAGGCCTTCGTGTCCTTCCAGCGCACATGCCGCTGCACGTAGCTTCTCCGGATCAGGATGAATGGATGCCGTTTCCGGCAGAATTGCATGATGCACATCAATCACCGTCGATCGCCTGACATGCCTCATCGGGGGCAACTCATGCATCCAGGTACGGTAGTAGCGCTGATCGTAGGCGTCGTGATGTGTAGCGGCCCAGCCGTGCAGCATCAAGGCGGCCTCTGCCGCATTGAGGCTTTCTTTGGGCACCATGATATCGATGTCGGTAAAAAGACGGCCGCGCGCTGAAGGCAGGTTTGCCATGACATAGGCGGCGCCCTTGAGGAGAATGATTGGCACCCCGGACTTTACCAGGGCCTTTTGGATCTGGCCTACTTCCCAGTGAACCGCTTGAGTGTGCCTTTCAGCAGTCGCGTGCGACCATTCCAGGTGCTCTCGCGCTTGCGGCGGCATTTTTTCAAGCAGGCCGCGCTCATCAAGCAAAACATAAAGGCGCGCCAGCAAATTGGCGGATCGCGACTGGCGCAATAGCAGATCCCAGTCGGCAAGACTCAGGGAAATCAGCGAATCGGCTTGGCGAAACGCTTGCAAAACCAGGGGGGATGAGTTCACTTCAGATGGCTGGCGGCTTTAATACAGCAAATGTTTCAATGGCTTCGTCCAGGACGCTATAGGTAAAATCATAGCATAGGGAGGCATCAATCAGTCCCGCCATGGCTTCAAAGCCCTTGACGCCCAGCAGGCTGTAATTAAAAGCATTATCGGCGACCCGCATAAAAGCACGGGCTTGCGGCAGGGCTTCCAGGCGGGCAGCTGCGCCAGCCTGGTATTTCGGGAAGATCACCCAGGCAGCCCTGCAGGTTTCCGCTGCGCGGGCAATACTCTCCGCGGGCACTTTCATATGGGCAACCGTGCCCTTCATCGTGTCGCTGACCTTGCGGCTAAGAACCGCATCTGGCTCGTATTGCTGGATGATGTCAATGGATTCGTTTTTTAAACTGACAGGGCGTGGAAGCGGGACAATTTTCCCATCACTGACGCGCACCAGGGCAAGCTCATCCGAAAGCAATCGCCAGCCGCGGTTCACCAATGCCGCACAAAGCGTGCTTTTACCCGAGCCGGGCGGGGCGGGCAAAATGGCCGCATGACCGCCCTTCTCAACCACGGCCGCATGGATGATCAAATAGCGGTTGGCCTGGCTCGACACGCACCAATTGAGCCCCCACTCGAACATCGGAAACGCCTGATCAAGCGGCAGGGGCTTAAATGGGGGATGCCCGTCAAAGAAAAACAAGACCTGGGGCTTGAACCAGCGTCTCAGGTTACGGGGGGGAGCGAGGCTGACGTGGAAATCAGCGAAATCCGCTTGTTCCAGCAATGGGTAATCGGCATAAAGCAAACCGATACCTTCAGCCACGCCGGGGATCGAGGTTTGCAGATGGGTAATGAATGAGCCGGTCTGGATAAAGATTCCGGCCTTTCCGAGCCGGAACCCAAGTTCTGAGTGTGTTAACGCAGAAACATTCAAAATCAGCTATGTTCAATCAATGCAAGCTTGCCAAGGCCGGCGAGAAGTTGCTCTGTTTGAGATAGAAACTCGTCATCCATTTCGGCTTGCATCAGAGAGGCGAGAGATGCGGCCAAGGTGGCCACATCCGATGCCGTGTGTTGTAGTTTCAACAGGATATGAGCGGCAGAAGCGCCCAGCAAATGAGTATCCCCGGACAGACTGTTGTAGACAACGAACTCATCGTTCCAGAAACGGATATGAAGTGCATCACCGGAAATCGCTTGCCACATCATTCTCGAATTGAACCCAATTTTCTACAAATATGAAGCCTGCCCACCGGAAATCAGTCAATTATCAAAGCTGGTTAATCATCAAAGGTACTGATTATGTACTCGACTATATCCTCACCGTACCACTTAACGCCCGCAGTCGGTTCAAAATAGCCATTAAGATTCCATTCGTTGAACATGTTTATGACCTGCGGTTCGGTTAATACCGGAGTCAATAATTTCCTGGCATTAAGCAAGGCCGCAATGATGTGAGCGCCCAACTCCTGAGGGTCTACACTACCGCCGCCCGAGCTAATCACCTCGAACATGGTGTATGGAGCGTAAATCAAGCCATGGTTGCTGCAATTAAATGCAGCCACAAACATGGTGGCATCGACATTAGTCCAGTTTGATGCTTGCCCGCAACCCGCTGAACATGTTCCTGCCTTGTATGGCGACGGCCACGCTTCCGGATGGTTTTTCCAGTAGCCGGGAGACAAGCCGCTGCATTCCTGGGGTGTGCCAGTGGCACTGACATTGCCGGAAATGAAGCCGGACGGTGATTGGCACTGAACGGCACCCAATACCGGCCGGCTGGCGAGTGTGAGCAACACCCCAGACACAGCCAGACCGGACTTGGTGAAGTGCCTGCGCGATTCGTCTACAGCCGGCTTGGTTTGATCGGCAAGACCATGAGCTAATGGTGTATTTTCCATTTCGCTGCTCTGATTATCCTTGATGTTCATGCCATTCTCCTTGATCGTCACTTGTCATGGCAGATCTTTCACAATAAACACACTTTACCTAGCCATGATCAAGCGCGCAAAATCCGTTTGTATTTAATAAAGCAAGATATATACCATGCACCACAACAAAAGGCCTTAACACCTTAAAAACAATCACCTATTCGGTTTACTCAAAGCCTGGCTCGTGGCAATTCTGAAATGTTTTAGTGCAAGTGTAAACATTCTCGACACAACTGATGAAAGAGGGGTGATGAGCAGGCCTCCGAACTGAAGCGGAAATCCCTCAGAATACCCACACGGCATTGGATTTTGACGATTTTGTCAAAGTTCTGAAAAACCTGAACGAGAAGAATGCTGGTGCGAAAGGGGGGACTCGAACCCCCACACCTTGCGGCGCTGGAACCTAAATCCAGTGCGTCTACCAATTCCGCCACTTTCGCGAGTCGCGTAGTGTAAACTATCCCGCCTCTGGCTGCCAGTTTGCTCAATGACCGACCAACATTACGAAAACTTTCCTGTCGCCTCGATCCTGCTTCCACCGCGCCTGCGCCAGCCTGTCAGCATTATTTACACTTTTTCCCGCCAGGCGGACGATTTTGCTGACGAGGGCGATCTGGACAGCGCGACGCGCCTGGCACTGCTGGATGGCTTCCGTGCCGAGTTGCAGCGAATCGCCGCCGGTTCAGAGCCGGAAACGGAACTATTCATGCAACTGGCAGAGATCATTGCGCAATATCATCTGCCCGTGCAGCTGTTTCATGACCTGCTCGATGCCTTTTCCCAGGATGTGAGCAAAAAACGCTACGCGCATTTTGGTGAAGTCATGGATTATTGCCGCCGCTCCGCCAATCCGGTGGGCCGCCTGCTGCTGCATCTGTATGGTGCCACGGACCGCCGTAACCTGGCTTATTCAGACGCAATCTGTTCCAGCCTGCAACTGATCAATTTCCTGCAGGATGTGGAGATCGACTACCGCAAGGACCGCATTTACCTGCCGCAAGATGAAATGGAAAAATATCGCATCCGCGAAGATCAGATCGCCCGTGCCGACAGCGGCGGAGCCTGGAGCACATTCATGTTGTTCCAGATCGAACGCACGCGCAAATTGCTCCAGTCCGGCGCGCCGCTGGGAAAAATATTGCCGGGGCGGATCGGACTTGAAATGCGCATGATCATCATGGGAGGAGAATCCATTCTGCGCAAACTGCACAAATCCCGTGGCGATGTTTTCAGCCAGCGCCCTGTCCTCAAGACCCGTGACTGGGCCTACATGCTGTACCGCTCGGTTCTGGCCAGATAAGCATGACGCCCGACCAGTATTGCCAGGAAAAGGCTGCCAGCAGCGGTTCCAGCTTTTACAACAGCTTCCGCTTCCTGCCGCAGCAGAAACGTCAGGCCATCACCGCGCTATATGCCTTTTGCCGCGAAGTTGACGATGTTGTCGACGAATGCCATGAGCCTCAGGTTGCTCACGCCAAGCTCGCCTGGTGGCGCGAGGAAATCTCCCACACCTTTGCCGGCAAGCCCCACCACCTGGTCGGCCAGGCGCTACAGCCAGCCATTCGCGCCTATGACCTCCCGATGGAGCAGTTTTTCGAGATTATCGACGGCATGGAAATGGACTTGAACAGCAACCGCTATGCCGACTTCAAGGCCTTGCAGCTCTATTGCTACCGGGATGCAAGCGTGGTCGGACTCCTGGCGGCGGCAATATTCGGTTACAGCAACCGCCAGACCACAAAATATGCGCACGATCTCGGCCTGGCTTTCCAGCTCACCAATATCATCCGCGACGTGGGGGAGGATGCGCGCCGCAATCGCATCTATTTGCCACTCGATGAATTGCAGCAATTTGGCGTGAACGAGGCCGACATCCTGCAAAGCAGGGAAACCGAAGAATTTACCAGGCTGATGGCGTTCCAGATCAAGCGCGCCAGGCAATATTATAGCCAGGCCATGGCTGAACTGCCTGCGGAAGACCGCAAGACCCAGATGCCGGGGCTGATCATGGCAGCAATCTACCAGACCTTGCTGGATGAAATCGAAGCCGATGGCTGCCACGTCCTGAAGCAGAAAACCTCCCTGCCTCCACTACGCAAGCTCTGGATCGCCTGGCGGACATGGCTGAAGAGTTAGGACGGGCAGCCGTCATCGGCTGTGGCTTTGCCGGCATTGCCGCTGCGGTAAAACTTGCAGAATGCGGCATCCCGGTAACGCTGTTCGAAGCTGGAAAAGTGCTGGGTGGACGCGCACGTGGTGTCGATTATCACGGCATCCGGCTGGATAACGGCCAGCACATTCTGCTCGGCGCCTACCACGAAACGCTGAGCCTGATGGACGGCGTCGGTGTGCGAGATGCGGTACTGCGCCTGCCGCTGGCGCTTTCCGTACCCGGCCAGTTCGCACTCAGGGCTCCTGCCCTGCCTGCCCCGTTTCACCTGCTGCTGGGATTGCTGAATGCGCGGGGGCTACCGTTCAGCGAGCGCTCTTCCGCCATCCGCTTTGCGCTCAGACTCAGGCTCATGGGTTTTCGCCTGGCTCGGGACACCAGCGTGGCCAGCCTGCTGGCCCGGCACGGCCAGGACGGCAATATCGGCCGCCTGCTGTGGGAGCCGCTATGCCTGGCCGCTCTCAACACCCCCATGGATCAGGCGTCAGCACAGGTTTTCCTGAATGTGCTGCGCGACAGCTTCAGCCATGCGCGCAGCGATAGCGACCTGGTGCTGCCGCGCGTCAACCTGTCCGCATTGCTGCCTGATGCCGCAGCAAGCCATATCCGTAACCGGGGTGGAAAAATCCTGACCGGTTTCCGCATCAGGCAGGTTGATGCCGTCAATCAGGGCTTCACCCTGCACTGGGCAGGCGGATCGGAAATGTTCAGCCATGTCATTTGCGCCACGGCCCCCCGGCACGCCCTGCCGCTGATTTCCGCACTTCCCGGGCTTGCACCGGCTGCCGGATTGATACGGAAATTTTCCTACCAGCCCATTGCCACGATTTACCTGCAATATCCGGAACAGGTACAGCTACCGCAACCCATGCTGGGCTTGAGCGGCGGATGGGGACAATGGGTGTTTGATCATGGTCAGACGCATGGCACCCCCGGCTTGCTGGCGGTAATCATCAGCACAGAAGGCGACTGGCAGCACGTCCCGGCAGAGCAGATGGCAGCCCGGATCGCCGCCGAGTTGAAGCAGGTTTTCGAGTTGACCGAACCGCTCTGGCACAAGGTGATTGTAGAAAAACGCGCCACTTTCGCGTGCGCTGTCGGGACGGAGCGTCCGGATCAGAAAACAGGCCTGAAAAATTTCTACCTTGCGGGTGACTATACCGCGAGTGATTACCCCGCCACCATCGAGAGCGCGGTGCGCAGCGGGGTGAAATGCGCTGCGCTGGTCTCGGAGGCAATCAGTAACTGATCGATTTAGCCGCAATGGGCAACGATAAAACGTTTTACCGCATCGGCGCTTGAATCCATGACTTCGTAGCGCTGTGGCCGTTTTTCAAGGTCTGCCAGTTCGGCGGGACGCTCGGGATCACACCCCAGCGCCTCGCGTATGGTTTCTTCAAATTTGGCCGGCAAGGCAGTTTCCAGGCACACCAGCGGGATGCCCGCTTCACGGTGTTCCAGGCCCACCTTGACGCCATCGGCGGTATGGGTGTCGATCATCACGCCATATTTCTGGTAAATGTGGCGAATGGTTGCGAGGCGGTTGGCATGACTGCTCTCGCCGGAGGTGAAGCCGAAGTCCTTTACCCGGGCAAAATACGGGGTAGCGGAAAGGTCGAAACTGCTGCCGCCATCCACCTTCTGCCAAAGCTCCTTGACCACCGCCGGGTCACGACCCACCAGGTCGTAAACAAAGCGCTCGAAATTGGACGCTTTTGAAATGTCCATGGAAGGGCTGCTGGTGTGGCGTGTTTCCGGGCGGGGGCGGTATGCGCCGGTGCGAAAAAACTCGTCCAGCACGTCATTTTCGTTGGTGGCGACGATCAGCTTGCGGATCGGCAAGCCCATTTTCTTGGCGATGTGACCGGCGCAAACATTGCCGAAATTGCCCGAGGGTACCGAGAACGACACTTCCTCGTCATTACTCCGCGTCACCGCAAAATAAGCCTTGAAGTAGTACACCACCTGGGCTGTGACGCGCGCCCAGTTGATCGAATTCACCGCGCCGATCTTGTGTCTGGCCTTGAATTCCAGATCGTTGGAAACGGCCTTGACGATGTCCTGGCAGTCGTCGAACACGCCTTTAACGGCAATATTGAATATGTTCGGGTCCTGCAGCGAAAACATTTGCGCGGTCTGGAACGGGCTCATCTTGCCCTGCGGCGAGAGCATGAATACTTTCACCCTGTGCTTGCCGCGCATGGCGTATTCCGCCGCACTGCCGGTGTCGCCGGAGGTCGCGCCGAGAATATTGATCTCGGCATTTTCCTGTTCCAGCACATACTCGAACAGGTTGCCGAGCAACTGCATCGCCACGTCCTTGAAGGCCAGCGTCGGGCCGTTGGACAGGCCGAGAATGTGCAGGCCCGGCTCCAGCGTTTTGACCGGCGTAATGTCTTCGCTGCGGAATATATCGGCAGTGTAGGTTTTATCGACAATCGCCCTGAGATCGGCAGCAGGGATATCGTCGGCAAAGCGGCGAATCACCTCGAATGCCAGGTCACGGTAATTCATGCCGCGCATGGCTGCCAGTTCATCCTTGCTCAGCCGTGGGTAGGCGTCTGGAATGGTCAGGCCGCCATCGGTGGCGAGGCCGCCAAGCAGGATTTCGGTGAAGGTTTTGAGCGGCATGCCGCCGCGGGTACTCAAATATTTCATGGTCTTCATGCCTCGTAGGGTGGGTTAGCGCAGCGTAACCCGCCATCAACGGTGGGTTACGGCCTGCGGCCTAACCCACCCTACATAAATCAAGCGTTCAGTTCTTCCAGCCGGATGCGCGTCACCTTGTCGGCGATGGTCGGCAGCGCCTCGATTTTGGCAATCGCCTGGTTGATGGCTTTTTCCACGGTCAGGTGGGTAAGCAGGATCACGTCAACCAGTTCCTCCCCTTCCCTCGGTTCCTTCTGGATCATGGCATCGATGGAGATACCCAGATCGGCCAGGATACGCGTTACGTCGGCCAGCACACCCGGCTTGTCAAAGGCCTTGAGGCGCAGGTAGTAGGAGGTATGAACTTCCTCGATCGGCAGAATCGGCGCGTTGGACAGGGCATCAGGCTGGAAGGCCAGATGCGGCACGCGGTTTTCCGGATCGGAGGTCAACATCCGGGTCACGTCCACCAGATCTGCCACCACGGCGGAAGCGGTCGGCTCGGCACCGGCACCGCGGCCGTAATACATGGTCGCGCCCACGGCATCGCCCTTCACCAGCACCGCGTTCATCACGCCTTCGACATTGGCGATCAGGCGGTTGGCGGGGATCAGGCAGGGATGCACGCGCAGTTCAATGCCCTTGTCGGTACGCTTGGTGATACCCAGCAACTTGATGCGGTAACCCAGTTGCTCGGCGTAGGAAATATCTTCCCTGGTGAGTTTGGAGATGCCTTCGGTGTAGGCCTTGTCGAACTGCATCGGAATGCCAAAACCGATGGCGGACATGATCATCAGCTTGTGGGCTGCGTCGATGCCCTCGATATCGAAGGTCGGGTCGGCCTCGGCATAGCCGAGTTCCTGCGCCTGCTTGAGCACGGTGTCAAAGGCCAGGCCCTTGTCGCGCATTTCCGAGAGGATGAAGTTGGTGGTGCCGTTGATGATGCCGGCGATCCATTCGATGCGGTTGGCGGAGAGGCCCTCGCGCAGCGCCTTGATGACTGGAATACCGCCGGCGACCGCAGCCTCGAACGCCACGATCACGCCCTTGTCCTGCGCCGCCTTGAAAATCTCGTTGCCATGCACCGCCAGCAGGGCCTTGTTGGCAGTCACCACGTGCTTGCCATTGGCGATGGCCTTCATGACCAGTTCCCTGGCCAGGGTAGTGCCGCCGATCAGTTCCACCACGATGTCGATATCGGGGTTGTCCACCACGTCCATGGGATTGGTAGTGATGGCCAGCTCATTGCCGGCGAACTTGCGCGCTTTATCCAGATCGCGCACCGCTGCCATGGTGACGCGAATCTCGCGCCCGGCGCGGCGGGTAATTTCCCCGGCATTGCGGCGCAATACGGTAAGCGTTCCGCCGCCGACGGTGCCAAGGCCTAACAGTCCTACGTTGATGGGTTTCATATATAGCTCTGGTTAAATCAAAAATATAAATCTTGTGAGGGGTTAGGAGTGAGGGGTGAGGAGGAAAATCAAAGGCACGCACCAAACCCGGTTTTTCTCCTCACCCCTCACCCCTAACCCCTCACCTCTTAAGAGCCATGCTGCTTGCGGTAATGCCCAAGGAAGCGCGCAATGCGGCCGATGGCTTCCTGCAGATCGTCCACGTTGGGCAGGAACACCACGCGGAAATGGTCTGGCGTCGGCCAGTTGAAGCCACTGCCCTGCACCAGCAGCACCTTTTCTTCCAGCAGCAGCTCAAGGATGAATTCCTGATCGTTGTCGATCGGGTACATTTTCGGGTCAAGGCGCGGGAACAGATACATCGCCCCCTGCGGCTTGACGCAGGTGACACCGGGAATCGCGGTCAGCATCTCCCAGGCCAGATCGCGCTGGCGGCACAGGCGGCCGGTAGGCGCCACCAGATCGTCAATGCTCTGATAGCCGCCGAGAGCAGTCTGGATGGCATACTGCGCCGGCGCATTGGAGCACAGGCGCATCGAGGCCAGCATGGTGAGGCCCTCGATGTAATCCCTGGCATGGCGTTTCTCGCCGGACACCACCAGCCAGCCGGCGCGGTAACCCGCGGCGCGGTAATTTTTCGACAAACCGTTGAAGGTGATGAACAATATGTCATCAGCCAGTGAAGCAATGGAGGTATGCTGCGCCCCGTCGTACAGCACCTTGTCGTAAATCTCGTCCGAATAGACGATAAGCTGGTGCTGGCGTGCAATCTCGACCACCTCCTGCAACAACTCCACGGGATACAGGGCGCCAGTCGGATTGTTGGGGTTGATCAGCACGATGGCCCGGGTCTTGGGCGTGATCTTGCCACGAATATCGTCCAGATCGGGCAGCCAGCCAGCCGCCTCGTCGCACACATAATGGCGTGGCGTGCCACCGGCCAGGGTCACGGCAGCAGTCCACAGGGGATAATCCGGCATCGGCAGCAGCACTTCGTCGCCATTATTCAGCAGCGCCTGCATCGCCATCACGATCAGCTCGGACACACCGTTGCCGATGTAAATATCCTCGATCTGCACATCGCGGATGTTCTTCTGCTGGGTGTAGTGCATCACCGCCTTGCGCGCGGAGAACAGACCCTTGGAATCGGTATAGCCGGAGGCATTGGGCAGGTTGATGATGACGTCGTGGACAATCTCTTCCGGGGTCTCGAAGCCGAACTGCGCGGGGTTGCCAATATTCAGCTTGATCACGCGATGGCCATCTTCCTCCATCTGCCGCGCGCGAGCCAGCACCGGGCCACGGATGTCGTAGCAGCCATTATTGAGCTTGCTGGATTTGAGTACGGGCTGCACGGTATCCGGGTCCTTGTCGCGCTGATTCTGCTATCAGCAAAAAGGTTATAATCTTACAAGACCACGCCACTCCCCGCAATTGGAACAGCCGCAATGAAACTGCATCTTCAGACCATCAGCCATATCCATCTTTTTACTGCTTACGACACGGATTACGTTGCCGTCAACGGTGTTCGCCATGAAAAAAGCCTGATTGTGTTGCCCGGACAACTTATTACCGAATGGCAACCGCTTGCCCCGGAGGCCATGACAGCAGAGCATTTCAGCGTACTTGCCGGGCTGGAACTGGAAATTTTACTGCTCGGCACCGGACCCAGGCTGCGCTTCCCAGCGCCGCGCCTGATCCATGCGCTGGCGCAGCAGGGAATCGGATTGGAAACCATGGATACCTTTGCCGCCTGCCGCACTTACAATATTCTCGCGGGAGAAGGCAGGAAAGTCGCGGCGGCGCTGGTTATTTAGCTATCAGCTATCAGCTATCAGCTATCAGCTGACGGCTGACGGCTGACGGCTGACTGCTGACGGCTGACGGCTGACTGCTGACTGCTATCAGCTCAAGGAAGAATATCGCGAAAATCCCTGATCGCGGCAAAGTCCCCGACATCCTTTTCCGGCAGGCGCGTATCGGGTCGATACACCGCCAGCAGGTGCGAGATACCGTAACCCCGCGCCGAACGCAGCACCGGCAAGCTGTCATCCACCAGCAAGGTCGCCTCGGGCTTGAATGGCTCAACAGCCTGCAGCTTTTCCCAGAAATCCGGATGCTCCTTGGGAAGGCCCAAATCGTGGGCGCAGATCACTGCATCAAAATAACCACGCAGACTGGTTCGTTCCATTTTCAGAGCCAGGCTTTTGTGGTGGGCATTGGTCACCAGCACCACTCTTTTTTTCGTCTGGCGCAATGCCCGCAGGAAACTTTCCACATGCGGATGCACCGCGATGAGGTGTGCGACTTCCTCCTTGAGGTGCGCAATATCCAGCTGCAATTCACGGCTCCAGTAATCGACGCAATACCAGTTCATCGTTCCCGCCACGTTCTGGTAGCGCGGCGTGAGCGCATCCTGCCCCGCTTCATGGCTCAGCCCATGTTTCTCGGCGTAACACCGGGGGACATGCGTCAGCCAGAAATGGTTGTCGAAATGCAGGTCGAGCAAGGTGCCGTCCATATCCAGAAACACGCTGTCTATTCGAGTCCAGTCAATCATGAATTTTGAAGCCTCCATTTACGCTCGCGCCTTGGGAAAAACCTGAACAAGTGTGCACGGTCTTCCATAATGGCAACGCTACAAGTTGCGTTATTTTTTCATCCTGGCTGAGGATTTACATGAATTTTTTTAATCTGCTATGCTTTCATGCCGTTGGCAGCCTGATTTAAATACAAATTCCCGAACAATTCCATTCACTTTCGATAAACAGGCTGCCGCAAGCACTGAGCTCACTGCCCACGCCAAATTAAATTTAAACCAAGCGACTTGAATCACATGGTAAACACAGAGCGAGAATTTCATTTCACCGACAAGGATTTCGAGGTGGTGTGCAAGCTGATTTACAGCCATGCGGGTATTGCACTCAATGCCAGCAAGAAGGACATGGTTTACAGCAGGCTCGCACGACGCCTGCGTGCCACCGGCCTGAATACTTTCCACGACTACCTGCGCCTGCTGGAAAGCAATGACCACGCCGAGTGGCAGGCATTCACCAACGCCCTGACCACCAATCTCACCTCGTTCTTCCGTGAGCACCACCATTTCCCCATCCTGGCCGAGCACGTGCGCAAGCACAAGGACCACCACCCCATCAATCTGTGGTGCTCAGCCGCTTCGACCGGAGAAGAGCCCTACTCCATGGCCATGACCATGGTTGATCTGTTCAATTCCTACACGCCACCAGTACGTATCATCGCCACTGACCTGGACACCAATGTGCTGGAAAAAGGCAAGGCTGGCATCTATCCCATGGAGCGGCTGGAAAAGCTGCCCGCCGACACGGTGAAACGCTTTTTCCTCAAGGGTGTCGGCCCGCAGGAGGGTTTCGCCAGTGTGCGGCCTGAGTTGCGCGACATGATCACTTTCCGCCAGATAAACCTGCTTCATGACAACTGGCCGCTACGCCCACCCTTTGATGCCATTTTCTGCCGCAATGTGATGATCTATTTCGACAAGCCGACTCAACTCCGGGTTCTGCAGAAATTCGTGCCGCTGCTGCGCCCCGATGGGCTCCTGTTTGCCGGCCATTCTGAAAGCTTCCACCAAGCCGCAGCGCACTTCAAACTCACCGGCAACACGGTGTACCAGGTTGCTGACAAAGTGCGGGCACATCATGGTTAAATGCAATTATCAGGAGCCCCCAAGCCACGAAGCGTTATTTTTTCCGCCATTTGAATAACGCCGAAACCCGATACAAAAATGACAAAGATCAAAGTCCTGGTGCTGGACCATTCCATCACGATTCGTAACCAGCTCAAAGAAATCATCAACCGCCAGTCCGATATGGAAGTTGTCGGTACCGCGCCAGACCTTCTGGCAGCCAGCGAATTAATCAGGAAGCTGAATCCGGACGTGCTCACGCTGGACGTGGAAGCGCCCAAAATGAACGGGCTCGACTTCCTGGAAAAACTGATGCGCTTGCAGCCGATGCCCGTGGTGATGATTTCATCGCTCACCGAGCACGGGTCAGATACCACTTTCAGGGCACTGGAACTGGGTGCAGTGGATTTTCTGGCCAAGCCCGGGAGGGCGATCAGCCACAGCCTGCAGGAATATCCGGAAAACATCACCGATAAAATCCGCGCAGCCGCACGGGCGAAAATTCATGCAAGCGCGACTTCCGCGCTCCCCGGCACCACCCCACGGCTGAGCGCGGATGCAGTGCTGCCGTCACTCGCCAATTCGATTGCATCGACCGTGAAACTGATCATTCTGGGCGCCTCGACTGGAGGGACGGAAGCGATCAAGGAATTTCTGACCAAGCTTCCCCCGGACTGCCCTGGAATCCTGATTACCCAGCATATGCCGGAGGCCTTCACACTTTCTTTTGCCAATCGCCTCGACAGCCTGTGCAGGATTTCAGTCCAGGAAGCGCGGCATGGCGACCGCATTCTGCCCGGTCACGCCTACATCGCCCCCGGCCACTCCCATCTGCTGCTAAAACGCAGCGGCTCCAATTATGTTTGCGAGCTCAATCAAGGGCCGCCGGTAAACCGCCATCGCCCCTCGGTGGACGTTCTATTTCGCTCCGCAGCCAACTGCGCGGGGAAAAATGCCATTGGGGTGATTCTTACCGGCATGGGCAAGGATGGCGCCATTGGCATGCTGGAAATGAAACGCGCCGGCGCATACAATTTCGCTCAGGACGAGGCCTCTTGTGTGGTGTTCGGCATGCCCAAGGAAGCGATTGCCGCAGGAGGCGTGGATGAAGTGGCGCCTTTGCAGGAGATGGCGTCCCGGGTAATGAAACATCTTGCCACCCAGGTAAAAGTAGCGGGAAAACCTTGAGAAACTGGGGCATAAAAGGACGCGTTCTGTTTCTGGCCCTGGCACCAGCGCTGATCATTGCCGCCGGCCTGACCATTTATGACATCACGACTCGTCTCCGCGACATCGAACAGGCTCTGCACGAACGCGGACTCACCATTACGCGCCAGCTCTCACCGGCCAGTGAATTCGGCGTTTTTTCCGGCAATCACGAAATTCTTACCCGCCTGACCCAGAGCACATTACTGGAGGCAGATGTCACCGCCGTGGCCATCACCAACGCGGATTGGCGCATCCTGGCCGCAAGCGGGCACCATCTTGCCCCGCCCTCCCTGGGTGGGGATACCCTCACCAGTCTCGGCTTCGTTCAAAAAGAGGATGCCCTGATATTCTCCGCCCCCATATTTCAGAGCCAGACAGAAGTAGAACTTTACCTGGACGCAAGCCCCCCCGGCCCAGAGGCCAAAAATGAAGCCAAGATACTGGGACATGTGATCATTGAAATATCGCGCTTGCCCAGCATTGCCAGAAAAAACCAGCTCATGCTCAACAGTCTGCTGATCACCCTGGCGGGGCTTACCCTGGCTGCGCTGCTGGCCCTGCGCATGGCTCGCCAGGTTACAGACCCGATCAAGGCTCTGGCAGGCGCCGTTGCCAAAATCGGCATGGGAGACCTGAATATCCGCATCCAGACGCCAGCGACTGGAGAGCTCGCCATTCTCGAACGCGGCGTCAACAACATGGCCATGGCGATCAAGGAAGCCCAGGATACCCGGGAAGAAAGACTGGCCATCCTTGCCACCGTCCTGGACAGCCTGGACGCCCTGGTGTACGTCGCCGACATGGAAACCCATGAACTGCTGTTTCTCAATAAATATGCATTGAATATCTTCGGCGATATAACCGGAAAAACTTGCTGGCAATCCCTGCAAAATGGCCAAACTGGTCCCTGCGCCTTCTGCACCAACGACCAACTGCTCAATAACGACGGCACGCCGGGTGAACCCGTCATCTGGGAATTTCAGAATACCATCAACCAGCGCTGGTACCTGATCCAGGACAGTGCGATCAAATGGGTGGATGGCCGCATTGTGCGGCTTGAAATTGCCACTGACATTACAAAAAACAAAGAGACTGAAAATCAGCTACGCCATCTGGAGCGGCAAATCATGGATATCAGCGAACGCGAACGCGAGCACATAGGCCATGAACTGCATGACGGCCTCGGCCAGCAATTGACCGGGATTGCCTTTATGAGCAAGGCGCTGACACAAAAACTTGCCGCCCAGAACCTGAAAGAAGCCACCGAGAGCGCCAAGATCGTCACGCTGATCAACCAGTCCATCTCCGAAACCAGGCAACTGGCCCGTGGCCTGCAGCCAGTAGAAATCGCCGAGCACGGACTCATGTCTGCACTGGAAGAACTCTCGGCCAATATCGAAAAAATGTATTCGATACAATGCACATTTTGTTCAGGCGCTCCCGTTTCCTTGCAGGACGGCACAGCCGCAAAACACCTCTATCGCATCGCGCAGGAAGCGACGAATAACGCGATCACCCATGGGCACGCGAAACAGGTTTCAATTAAACTGTCCATGCACCGGGGTAGAATAGAACTCATCATCCAGGACAATGGCACCGGCTTCCAGCCTGATCACCTCTCTGTGAATGCCGGCATGGGGCTCCAGATCATGCGCTACCGGGCCAACCTGATCGGCGCCAGCCTGGATATCGAAAGTACGCCCGGAAATGGAACGCAAATCCGGGCCTCGCTCTAACTCGCTCTAAAGGGAAAACGCATGCAGCCACGAACAACCAGCAGGCACAAGGTCGCTATTGTCGACGACCACCCCATCGTGCGCCAGGGAATTTCCCAGCTGATCGACCAGGAAGAGGATATGGTCACCTGCTGTCAGGCCAGCAGCGCGCAGGAAGCGATTGAAATGACGGCTCGATGTGTGCCGGACATCCTGCTGGTGGATATTTCCATGGACGGCATTTCCGGCATAGAGCTGATCAAGATGCTCAGGCAGCACAATATCAAGTCACCGGTTTTGATTATTTCCATGCACGACGAATCGCTTTACGCCGAGCGTGCCTTGCGTTCAGGCGCAAAAGGCTATGTCATGAAACAGGAAGCCACGGAAAAGGTCCTGACAGCGATACGGCAGGTTCTGCGCGGTGAAATCTATCTCAGCGAACGCATGCAAAGCAAAATTCTGCAACGGGTCATTAACGGCGAGGAAGGCGGACTTTCCGCAATTGATCTGCTGAGCGACCGCGAACTGGAAGTTTTCCGCCTCATTGGCCTTGGTTATTCCACCAGCGATATTGGCCGCGAGCTGAAGCGCAGCGTTAAAACCGTGGAAACTCACCGTGCCCATCTCAAGGACAAGCTGGGCCTCAAAAACGCCTCCGAGCTGACCCACTTCGCGGTACAGTGGA
>Ga0172380_10003005_pt1 | contig 24335 bp, 35 predicted proteins | sample Leawe162metaG_FD_119747 | JGI IMG/M metagenome (GOLD analysis project Ga0172380, IMG submission 119747) | Leachate microbial communities from a municipal landfill in Southern Ontario, Canada - Leachate well 162 metaG | ecosystem: Engineered > Solid waste > Landfill > Unclassified | place...
ATCACCAATCACCTTCTCCATTATCTCGTTCGATATATTCAAGACGTGCCTCCAATTCATTCATACGAGATTCCAATGCAGCCAATCGTTTGTCGTATTCTAATTTGAGATCATCCAAATATTGGAATAATTCTGGATGTTCACGTCTAAGACGTGCTTCAAGATTATCTCTTCCTGGCATGTTATTACTCCATTTTGTGAGTTTTTGAAATGGCGGAGGATGAGGGACTCGAACCCCCAAGCCCGAAGGCGCCTGTCTTCAAAGCAGGTGCATTACCAATTATGCTAATCCTCCGCAATATAGTTGTTTATCCGTTTCGATATCCGGTAGACAAGGAAGAATACATTCGAGAAGCACTTCTTGCACCCGCAGGAGTTGCATCAAAAGAGCAAGTATTACAACCCTTGATTCCCAGTGATCCGCCTACAGCAAATGCGTCCTGATTTGCTCCAAGATAGATAAATTCCCAAGAGTATTTCTCCTGTTGATGTTTTATCATTTCCTTAATCTGTTCTGAATTGTATTCGGTACTTTGATTTTCATACCCATCTGTTAGAATAACAACAATCACCTTATCCGGACGCAACGCTTCATCCGTCTTTGCCAATCGTTCTCCAACAGTTGTAACTGTCTTACCAATAGCATCCAACAAAGCCGTCCATCCTCTTGGAACAAACACAGTTGCATCCAAAGGGGGAACATCCTGAATGTTGATATTGTCATGGACTATTTCATATTTGTCATCAAACAATACAAGGGTTAGAGATGCTTCACCCTTAATGGCTTTCTGCTCATCCAGAAAGGTGTTAAACCCACCAATGGAATCCATCCGAATAGATTCCATAGATCCAGAACGATCCAAAATACAAATAACTTCTGCTTTCATTGTTACCTTCTCCTTTTAGACAAATTGTTGATCTGCGTGATCTGAAATATAACTAAATCTATCATACCATTCCCGAGCATTATTCATTGCTCTCTGTACCATAGGATTAGGTGCATCATCCTCCACATTTCGAATCATGTGATGCATTGACATACTATCCAAACAATCATTTAAGGATTCTTCAATGTTCAACTTCTCAAGCTCGCCATCCAAATTCTTTTTTCCAAACATATCAATCAACTCGTCAATCTTGAGTTGAGTTGCATCACATTCCTGCGTCCATCTTGCAACAGGTTCCGGATGTTTCGAAGCTTTAAGATTCTTAGATTGTATATTGAGATTGCGGAGATGCCTTCTATATGCACATACTGATTTCTTGGTTAATACTTGATTCATTTTCGTCACCCTACTTTCTTCTTTTTCTTTTCCCATGGTTTTTGTCCACCGATACCTTTGACATTGATAACAGGTTTGATCCAATCTAACACATCAATAACCAAACCTTTCTGCCTTGCAATAACCAATTCCAAATCCTTGTAAGCATCTGGCGCTTCATCCAACAATGATTTATCTGTGGATGATATAATTCCTTTCATCTGCTTCTCGAATCGTTCTTGATCAATTACCTCTTTAGCTTTCTTTCTGCTCATTTTTCGTCCTGCACCATGAGATGCGGAACACAAATATTCTTTGTTACCAAGTCCTCTGGTTAGAACTACACCATTTGACATATTACCGGGAATCACACCAAGGACGCCTTCTTCTGCTGGAGTTGCACCTTTTCTGTGCAAGATTCCATCCGGAAGAATTTCTGCATGATTATGATTCTCATTAACCATATCGGTTCTAATGAATTTATCACATTCATCTTTTGAAAACCCAATGATTCTCAAAACTGATTGTAACATCCTCTTTCTGTTTTCAAGAGCATATACAAGCATAAAATTCATATCAGTAAGATACTCTTGCCCATATTGAGAATCAATATGATAAAACCCAGGAGGAAGATCTGTATCAACCACCTTAGATCTTTTCATATGAAACTCCCCAACTGAATGTCCTGGATTTCTAGAACCACTATGAATGGTAATACACAGAGTATTTGTTTGATTGTAGCCCAACTCTAGAAAATGATTTCCACCTCCTAGTGTACCAATTTGCATTCCTAATTTCGAATTGACTTTGTCTTTAAGTGTTTTGTCTCCAGAAGCATTAATGAATTCCAAATATTCTTGCTTCTCTGGATTTTCTCTTCCTTCTCCAGCAGGAATGGATGACAAGATTTTTTCGTATATGGATTGTAATTGGTTTTGTGAGAACTCCGAAATACTTAATTTTGTATCAACAAACCCCATTCCGCAACCTGTATCGTATCCCACGTATGAAGGAGATATCACTCCATCTAACAACGCCACTCCGCCTATGGGCATGTCGTAACCTGTGTGACAGTCGGGGCAGAGAACCAATCTTTTTAGAAATGGCATTCCTAGTACATTATCAATCTGATCAAGTGCTTCGGATTCTAATTCCTCAAGCGGAATCATTGAGAACAATTTCTGTTTGTTCTGCATTTATCTTCCTCTTCTCAACATAGTTGAAGTTGTTATCTCGGGTTTTCATTATCTCCTCTATTTCCAACAAGCTTACTGGTTTGAATCCATTATTGTCCACGCCAACATCATGCGTCTTCCCAACCGGTTGCAATTTTCCATGGCTGTGTCCATACAAATGCCATGAGTTGAAATGAGATCTGTTCCAAACTCTCATACCGAAATGACACAGGATGATCGGTATCTGTCCATACATTAGTTGATGAATCTGCGTAACAGTTCCAAACAAATGTTTGTATTCACCAAAAGACAATCTGTCATGATTTCCCATTATAAGATGAATATTCCCGTTAAGAGCATCTCTATATCTTCTGGCAACTGTATAATCTCTTCCCCAACAGAAATCACCTAAATGAAAAACATCATCTTTTGGGGAAACAACGTTATTCCAGTTTTCGATAATTGCTTGGTCCATATCTGTAGCAGAAACAAATGGACGGAGAGAATGCTTCAAGATTGCATAATGCCCGAAATGAGTATCGGAAATGAAGAATACCTTTTCAGGATTTGCTATCCTGTACATTTTTCTTCTCCTCATTCAATTCATTGATAACATCCTCAACGACTTGAAATTCAATTGCAACTTCCTCATCATATATATGACGAAGTTTTGCAGCTTCTAATATTGTTGTGGCTATTCTCAATTTGACAATCATTCTCAATGTTGCAGCATCTGGAACAATAGAGAGCAACGTTTTGTACGAAGCTCTTCTCACTTCGGGAGTAATTAGAATGGTTGGATCATCAATTATCTCTGCCATGTTTTTGATACTTTCTTTTTTTGATAGGTCCGAATTAACTCTCGATCGGAGAAGAAATTACAGCATTTGCCATAGCTAGAATTGTCTGCGGAGATACTTTCTGTGGAGCCGGTTGGTTTGCAGAATCTTCCATCCTAACCGATTGATTAGCGGGCACAGTTTCCACCGTTTTCAATTTAGGAAGAAGCTTCAAATTCATGAATTTCTTTCCGATTGAGACTACTCGAAAGGTAGATCCTTTTATCTCTAGGATTTCACCTTTACAAAAAATCCCATCGGATGATCCATCTAATTGTTTCAACAGTTCTTCATTGTATTCCGCTTGATCTAATTGTTTGAATTCACCATTGCCTGTATCCATTTGCATATTCCTTTTTTGGTTGTTTTTGAATGGCGGAGAGGACAGGACTCGAACCTGCAAACCCGAAGGCCCACGCCCTTCCAAGGCGCTTCCCGCTCCTATAGGGGCCTCTCCTAGCTATCATACAATTTATTTGATCGAAAACACCTTATCAAAATTCTTCCAGTCCGGGTGAGTATACAGAAGTTTTGTATCCCGATCTGACAAAACATCTTCTAATCGATGAGAGCACTGTTCATCCCACCAAGAAGGAGTATTAATCAGTTCTTGAATGTCAAATCCTCCATCATTATGTACAACTTTGACAACAATGCTATCTTTTTTGAATTTCAAAAATAAGGTATATATCAATTCAACTACTTGACAATATCCTTTTTCAAAACCCACATGCACACTCATATCTTTGATATGTTCCACAACAAATCCGTCAAAACAACATGTTTCTGCTTCGGATTGTCTATCATGAAGTTCTTTGCAAGTTTCACATTCCCATCTAACAAATTTCTTAGCCATTCAATCATCCTCACTTTCTTTAACAGGAATTTCGTTAATCATATCTTCCGTTAATGTTTCATATCCACGAATTCTCACCGCAGCTTGGCCATTAATGCAAAGCCACAATTTATGTGCCATACAATCCGCCATAATATTAACGTTTCCACCGTTGACAGTGAAATCTACTGGCATTCTATCGACATTTGTTTGCGTTACTTGAGCAAATTGAAATTCTGGTTTAGTTAGATCTACTGAATGATGGGTACAAACACAGGACACTTTTTGTTGCTCAGAATTTGTAGGAACTGCAAAAAATGGAACAAACTCTGCTTTCCCCATTGACTTCACCAGATCGCTCCAATGCTCCTGTATTTTTTTCAAAGCGTCTGGCAACAAAGAAAGTTTTGTATCCTCGCAATGTTCCTCTACATTACCATGAATAGCATGAATTGATTCAATGATAATATTTCTAAGTGATTGAATTCTTTTTTCTGCAATTCTCATTGGATGTTCTGGGCATTCTTTGATGTGATTACTTAAAAGTTCATTGCGGTGTTTTGGCGTTCCTTTTGGATACTTCATTCCGCAAAATGCACAGAATGTATCTTGATCAATCTCTTCCTCTAAAGCCTCAATATGATCGAATAAAGAGATGACTGTTTGATAATTAGCAGATTCATATCTCTTCCTAAGTTCCGTCAATTCTTCTTTTGTGAGTTTTTTCATGATTGTTTCCTTTGTGAAAAATTGGAGCCAGTGGAAGGACTTGAACCCTCAACAGTGGGTCTACAACACCCCTACTCTACCAATTGAGTTACACTGGCAATGCTATTTGAAAACGCTCAAAAGTACCTGTTTCATATCAATAATGCTCGCAGGTTTTTCAAGTATTACTGTGACACCTGATTTATATATTGCCGCAGTTGCTTCCGAAGAATATCCTGTAAACATAATGATTGGAATTGCTGCGTCTAGTGTTCTGATATTTGCTACCAGTTTTGTTCCAACCATTCTCGGCATAGTATAATCAGTGATAATCAACTCATAGTTGGGATCTAATCTAAAAGATTCCCACGCAGATTCTCCGTTATCAAATGGTACTACTTCCATACCCCATTTGGTGAGCACTTTTGTCAATAGTTTTAGGATGGTTTCTTCGTCATCTACCACCATTACTCTCTTCCCATCGAACTCTATCATTAGCCACCTCCAAATCATATGGGGCATCATATATTACATTCCAACTCAAGAGTTTGTCCATAAGAGATAGTGGATAGTCGAAAGCCAATTAATAACTTCCGACTATCCACCACCATTTGATCACAGAAAGAAAGAGCAAATGATTGTAGCAATTCCTCCGATAATAGATATCGGAACAATTGGGGGAAACAACCCACAAAGAAATGCAATCCAATGCGGAAATACAGGATCTTTTCCTGCATATTCCAACCACCAATTGACAGTTGGCGTCAGAACAAGAGAAGTTATCCCTCCGCCAACTAACAAAAGAAACGCATAGAATACAAAGACTGCAAAACACCCACCAACCGGAGCAGACGAATTCATATTTATCGGCAAATTGGATCTATTCATTTTACATCTCCTTATTCATCTTCGTCATCTGGTTCAAAATCATCGACATCATATTCATCTTCTTCTACGTCATCATCTGTCTCGATAATTTCATAGATTGTACCAACCAAAAATTGTTCAAACTCCTTGTGTTCGAAATATTCACCATCAATGTGAATACCAACTCGGTTAATGCACATATGAGTTAATATTCCTCGTTCTATATCACTGGACGGAACTTCTTCATCAAAAATTTGCTTCAAGAATTCCAAAGGTGGTTTGTCCATATCTTCTTTAGTAAGATTATCACAAAAGCAAGCTTCATAATCATCACTCAATGTATAACCGTAGTAGATATTATCTGGAGTTTCTATCACATTAAGATGCTCAAATTTTTGTCGCTGTAGAATAACTGGATTCGACATTTTTAAACCTTTCTAGTTTTCAAACAAAAACTCTTCGATATCTTTCGATTTCTTCAGCAGGACCCATTGCTTTTCCTGGAACATCTGACAACTTAACTGTAGGGCGTCCATTAATTTCAGATAGTTTGACAACAATGTTTAATGGTTTGATTCCACAATCATTTGTCAAGTTGGTACCCCATCCAAAACTAAGTTTAAAATCCATGCAGTACAGTTTGTAGAGTTTCACAATTGTTTCCAAATCCAATCCATCGCTATAAATCAACATCTTTTCTTTGGAATCAATATTCATTCTCTCATAGAAATCCAACAACTTCCGTCCGAATGCAATTGGATCTCCTGAGTCATGCCTTACAGTTGCCTAAATGATATAAAATTCTATATCATTTTGGCTTGGCAACCGGAACCATATTTTCCGGTAAGAAACCGATTCAGAATATTCCTTGCGGCATTGACGTCCGCATTGTCAGTATAACCACAAGACTGACAAAGAAATATCCCTTGTGACTTTCGGTTTCTTTTATCGATTTGGTTGCAGATTGGACAAGTTATGGATGTATTGAAGGGACTGACGCTTGCGTAAGAAACACGGTTTCTTTCGCAAGCGGACTTCAGCCTCTGCATCCAATAAGCTTGGTTCCAATTACCGATAACGGATCTCATAGACTTGCTAAGTCTCTTAGATTTCTTGGTATTCTTCGAAATTCCCTTAAGATTCTCAAAGACAATTAGTGAGCCATGCTTTACGACTTCTTTGGCAGTCAAAGAAATATAGGACTTTAAGTCGGCTCTAGCTCGTTTTTGACCCTTAGAACCTTTCTTACACCGTTTGATTCTCTGAATCTTGGATTCCAGTTCAGTTCCAAAATGCTCACCAGTTGAAAGCGTCGCCAGAGATTTGATTCCAGTATCGATACCGATACAGGAATCCTTCGGCAATTTTGGACCGGTTTCTATTTCGAATGAAAACTGAACGTGGTTTCTCAGAATTTGTACCGTTGTACAGAGACGTCCTTCTTCCATCAATTGATTGAAATGTTTGTGCCTTCTGATTGGAATATCAAATATGATCTTGTTTCCAATCGCTTGGAAGTGTAACCAATTGTCGAATTCCTTAGTGTTTTTAGGAGATTGTAAATCACATATTGAATTAGACAAAATCATTCGGTTTCCATAATGAATCGGCTTGATTGGTTCTTCTTCTGCTTCCTCCGCTTCCTCCGCTTGCGCTTTAGCCGCAGAAATCATACCAATCGATTCTCGGGCACAATCTCTGATCATTCTTTGTGAAAACCAAGTGACATCTTTCACCAAATTTAGAACATCCTTTAGCAGATCAACCTTTTTGGGAGTATTCTCCCAAAAAAGATCGATAAAAAGATTGACAACTTTGGTGTATTCTTGACGAATAACTTCTAGTTGTTCTCTTTTTTCTGACGTCATGTACTTCAGATTGCATTTGGATGATCTAATGATTTTCATAATAAATATTCAAATTCTCCCTTGATTTATAATTTATTCTCCTCGGATTTTTTAGAATTTCGTACATTCAATTATGAACGGAGTGTTTCTTTACAATGCCCAAAATGAGGAGGATTTGCTGCAGATCCACCAATTGCAATTCTCATGATCTATTTCCTTAATCAGTTGGCAACAGATGATGGCACATTTTCATAGCGGCAATCCATCCTGATTGGGTTGGTTCAAATCTGGCAAACGGAGATAAATGCTCCGAGCTATTTGAAAAATGCGGGTCGATTGACGATTGATTGCAAAGATCCTGTAATGAAGTATTCCTGTATACAAGAATCTTATGTCCTTCATAATTTGTACAATCCGGATATAGAACTTCAACAACCAAATGATTCAAAACATCCTGTGAACGAATAATTCTGAAATTCTTCGGATTCGGGTTAGGATACTTCTGTTTTGGTTGTTTTGGTTTGAGAAGTTTGCTTAGTCTGGTTGTTACCGATGGTTTGTCGTCATATGTTGAATGTGAAATATGCGGCCCAATTCCCATGATAATTCTCCCATTATTCTTTGTTCAGTTCTGCAATTCTTTGATTAGAATAAGCTTTGAAAATTTCTCTTAATTCATCTTGCTTTTTTCTATATTCATCTTTTCTTTTCGTTTCTTCATGAGCTCTTTCCAATGCAATAGCCATATTGTGAACTTCTACGTAATCCATAATTGTTTCCTTGTTTTGTTTAGGAATCCCCCGGTGAGAATCGAACTCACACCTCCAGACGGTACCATCTGAAGCTCATCAAAGATGAGTCCTCCGCTTAGCTACTGCGGCGTTCTAACTGGTTCATTCGAACTAGCAGGGGCACATTGAAATTTTTGAAAATGGTGGACGCGGAGGGGTTCGAACCCTCGTCTTGAAATGCGTTATCAAAAGACTCATTTACGAGCGTAGCCACAGGTCAACTGTTGGCCCCTAAAGGGACCAGCTTGGCTTTCTCAAAGGAAAACCGGCTCGGATCGACTGGCGAGCCATTCTCTCCGGTATACCGGAATAGAATGTTTCTAGAGGCGTTTAGATCGGCATCCAATTGAAATCCACAAGAAGTGCATTCAAACCTCGATTGAGTCTCCCGAAGCGTCTCTTGCGAGCCGCATCGAGAGCAGGTTTTCGAGGTGTATGCCGGATCTATGAACTCCAATTTGATTCCGTTTTCTAAACATTTATAAGAAAGAAGTTGTCTGAATATGTCAAAAGGAAAACAATTGTTGACAATGTGATCTATTTTTGATCCTTTTGAAGTTCCATTCTTTCTCGATGAAGATTTTCGAAGATCCTTAAGGTCCTCCAGAATCAAAACCTTTGATCCTGTCCGGACGAGATCCTCGATAATCTGATTCGTGAGTTGGTGAATGGTGTGTTTCGTGAAATGAAAAATATTCTTCTTTCCACGATTCTTCTTATTCTCCATCTTACGATGAAACCACCGTTTCATATGGTACACTTTATTTGAAGAGGAAGCTATTCGCTTGGTGTTGAGATCGATTCCAACTGGATTATCAGTTGATTTCGGTTCTGGAACCTCTTCAACATACGACAATTTGCAGTATGTTTTTCCCTTGCGGAGAAAGATTCGGCACTCTCGAACGCTAGATATGTCCTTGATACGAGAAAGGATTCTCTTTCCTCTCAAGGGATAATTCTTGCGTCCAAATCGTAGCCAATAATTCGTATATTTGGTATCCGGATTGAACTCCAAATCGAAATTTTGGTTATCCAAAATGATATTCGCTTTAACTGGATGTTTTGGAAATCTATCCTCATCGGTCAAGAATTGATCAGAAAAAGGATGATACAATCTCAACAAATTTTGTGTCATTTTTGAATTCAATTTTGGATATCGATCTCGGCAATCCCGATACATCTCTTTGAAATCGAACCAATATTCTGGACCACCTTCGAAGACATATTGAGACATTTCTGTTAATGTGGAGAGAATAAAGAGTAGATTGCTAGATTTACAGGCGTTGCCTTCTATTCTAGCAGTATAACTCTTTGCTAACTTCATATGATCTCTCCAGTTGCTTCTGTTTATTACTAAAATTTATCCTATTCAATTGTTCTCAATTTTTGATTCAGAGCAGTTCTTCCTCCCCTAAAGATGGAGGTTTTCCTGCTTCTTTTGGATAAAGTAGCAGATTTTTGCGAGGCCATCGGCGTCCTCGGCTCGCATCTCGCAACACTACACCCCAATCGAATCCAAAGTCGCGCCCATTATCGTAAATATGTCCTTATGGTGTGACAATCAAATCAAAATCTTTTCCAAGCAAATGCATTTTGATTTTGAAATCCTCAGCAAACTTGAACTCTATTAAACCTTCATTCCAGCAATCCCAAAAGTATTCCTCGAATTCATACCAGTCCATTGGGAAATCATCATCTACATCAAAACTTGGAGTCAAATCCCCACCATCGTTTTCTATGTTGACATCAAATACAAACGTAGGGGGATCTTCTTTAGGACCACCAAACACGACTTCAACTTTCCCATCCAACGCATAGGAATTTCCGCACCAATCAATGCTTGCAGAAGTTATCGTTGCAGCCATTAATGAAATTCCCACATCCACTTTGCAAAGACATCCGGCTGCTTCATAATCCTTATCATATTCTTTTAGGCAATTGGTACATTTATATTTCATTATATGAACAACTTCTACTTTTTTCATATCACTTTCCTTTTTGAAGAATGATTGTGATTGTTCCGAACAATGCAATGATTCCACAAAATATTACTTTCCACCAAGCAGGTTCCCAAGACGGATTTAAAATAACAAGCCGAGATATATTCAAAGCAATGAGATATCCTGCCATGAAAATCATAAAACATAGACAAAATCTATCGTGCATGTTTTTCATTCTCTTTCATCTATTATTTTTCAGTTTTGGTTACCAATTTGAATTGCAGCCAAACCGGAAGAGTCTTGTCTTTGTAATACTTCTCACATCGTGCCGCAAATCTTCCAAGATTACGTCGAATCTTATAGGGAACTGGAGAGATTCCCGGAGCTTCTTCAATCTCGGGAGTACCATATTTCAAAGCTCTTCCCAATGCAATTTTCATTCCCTTTTCACAATCAAACTTACCATAATCCAATTTGTGCAAGACACTATAGCCGACTTTCAAATGCCCATCTTTCTCATCTACTCCTGCAACCATGACACCAATTTTCTGATTCGACTGTAAATGTCTGATGTATTCAACGATCTGATTCTTCATTGTACTAGTCCTTTTCTTTGTTTGTTTTTTGTCGATTATCATTTCTTTAGAAATTCATTCAACCTCGTCTACAACACTTTCAATTGATCCTCCCAATTATTCTACAATCCAACTTTCAATATCAAATCTGTAACTGGCCCGCGACTCTTTGCACCTTTTAGAACTAAGTGTCCATAATTCTTTTGATTTTTACAAAGTGTCACAATCCAATTTAATCCATTATTGTATGAATTGAGATATGGATTATCCACTTGATTTGTATCACCTAAACAAATGCATTTAACATTTTCTCCCATTCGTGTTAACAATGCTCTTAAATCTGATCTTGAAATATTTTGAGTTTCATCAACAATAACAACAGCATCATCAATATTCATACCACGAATATATGCCAATGGAAGAACCTCAAACATCGTACGATCAAATTCTTTCTTTTGTTCATTTTCGTACAGACGTTTTGCAGGACGTAGTCCATGCAATTTATGAACAAGATCATATATGGGACGAATGTATGGTTCTAACTTATCCATTGCATCACCTGGAAGAAATCCCATAGCAGGTCCAATTTCAATGGGTGACTTAATAACATATATCTTTTCAAATTGTTTCTTTTCTAACACAAGAGACATCGCAGAAGACAATGCCAAAAATGTATTGTGAGTAACTATGAATTCTTCTGTTAAATAAGACTGTGTCTCTGAATCAACTCGTATGCATCTACATGCCTCTTTTCCTACATATTCTATACAATCAATACATCTAAAAGGATCAAGCTTTTTATCTTTAATGTTCATCCACAAATTATTTTTTCTCGGTAATCTAAATGGATGAATTGTTTTTGGAAGCATCATTGTGATGGTGTACCCAAAAAACTTTTTATCCTCGAATTTTACAAATCCAGAATATACTCTACACGTTCCACCAAGACTCTGTATAATAAATTTGATATCATTTTTCAATACATCAGACACTGTTGTGATTGATAAAGCATGATTCTTTTTATTTATTGTACCATCTGTATCCATCAAACCTTGTAAAAGAGAAATCCTATCCTTTACAGATGATAGTTTATATACGTCTGGTATAAACTTATTATGACTATTTATTTTTATCAACCCCAATTGATTTAAAATTCGAGTCAATTGGTTTGTATAAATTCCTTTTTTACCTGATATAGTTTTTTTGATCATTGCTACAGCATAAGTTATGGAACCGCTTGTAGCAGCACGAAACTCGGTACCTTCTGGTAAATACGGTTTACATTCATTCAATATAAATTCATCTGTTGTAGTAATGTTGGGTTGATATGTAAGCCCACCATCTCCTAACAAAACACCTAAAAGATACGGATGTATAGGTAAAGATTTTTCTTCAAACTGAACGCCATCTGTTAAAGGTATATAATAGTATCTCCTAATTTTTTCTTTTCGTCCTGTTATTTTGTTTGAAATCTCTTCTAAAGACAATGTGTCCCATTGCATTTTTCTTTTTGAATCATATCGTTTAATTATATTTTGTACAATCCATAAATGCTCCTTGCAACATCTTGTTTTAGATCCATCGGACATAGTCACTTCATATACATCTTTTATATTTTGTTCATATACAGAAACTACTTTAGTAGGTTTTCCATTTCTATCAAATACAATATCTCCAATTTCTATGTCTCCCATGTTAATCCACCCATTTGGTGTTAAAATCTGTGAGGAAACAGGCTGAGCTTTTCCATACCCGGCATTTGATTGCAATGTAACCAAATCAAGAGAAGGATCTAGCATCAATTCAAATGCTAAGTTTTGATACATCGAACGGGGTTTAACTTTCCAAATCGTATGTTCATAGTCAATCACTCGTTTACCATCATTACTATGATAATACGGTTTTCCATCTATCCATTCGAATGAATTACATATTGGTTCTTCACCTTGTTGAATGTATCCGGTATATTTTTCGGATTCGCTTTGTATTGGTTTAGCGGATCTATATTCTTCTCCTTTAATACCATGAAGAAGAGATACAACACGTAGCAGATGATCATTTGTAACAAGGATTGGATCTTCTATTTTTGAATCGATGATTTCTTTTAGGATTGTAACATCATTGCTCTCTGGAACTTTTCCAGTTACTGTGATGTTTGGTAGTTCCTCTAAAATTGCATCTGCTGCTTTTATAACCAATTCTCGTTTTTTAGGATCTCTTTTGAGTCTATCTAATTCTGAAATAACCGTCCACGGCAAAACTATATTGTTTTCTTCTCCGTTTCTTAGAGTCTTTATGCATGAAGGATCATCTAACAACACGTTGGTATCAATCACGTAGGTTTTCTTCATTCAGAACTCCATTCGATAATTGGTACCGGAAGCGGGCCTTGAACCCACATCTCGAGTTCCACAAACTCGCGCTCTTCACACTTGAACTATTCCGGCACAGTTTAGAAGTTAATCCTCTTCGATTAGATCTGCAAGATTCCTATCTATATCAACATTTATTGATAATCCATCACCCATTTCCATGATGGATCTAATTGTCCATGCCAAACCCAAAACATAACGATCTCCAACTGGATCACCATCCATTAACCGTTTGAGTGTTTCCGAACATATTTCTGCCAACTTTTGGTTTTCAATTGCTAGAGACGAAAAAGCCTCTTGCAATTTAAACATTTCTGAAACTGGAACATTTTGCACAATCCAATCTCTAGCATCAAATGCTGCTGGATGTGGCTCACCCATTTCTAATTGGGCCATCATTACAATCGAACACCTTGTCCATGTGCATCAATAGCAATTCGAATTGAATTCATTAATTCCGGATTTTCATGCATATCTGTGTTTTCCAGATTCTTCAAAAGCATGGATTTCTTGCTAATCAAATCCAAAGATTGCCCTTTATATTTTCTTGTATACAACTGTATATCTAGTTGGTCCACTCTATCTTCCATTGATTCTTGCAATTCTCTAATTTCATCTAATGTCAAATATGTGTCATTTATGTTAAGTTCAACACCAGATGTATTAGCATTAACAATTGCTGGGGGATTTCCAATATTGACGATCTCCAAAAGAGCAATCAACTCCGCCTCGATATCAACATCAATAGCCATTTATTCTCTCCTAATCTGCGACTGCAACATAGGTAAAGTTGAACACATTTCCACCACCAGGAGGATCGACAAACACATAATATGTTTTTCCAGCAGTGAGTCTGACTGTAACATTTCCGGATCTATTAGATACAACCACACCTACCAATATTCTAGCACCTTCAGAATCTTCAGTAAACCACACTTTTGCTCCTGCAATAGGTGCAGATCTCATACTTCTTCTTATCACAACCGTACAAACACTGGTACCATCTGAACTTGTAAAACTCGTCTTTGTCCAATGTCCAGCACCATGCACAGAAGATAATACTGTATCAACATCATCTGGAATTCCAGCAAGTGTTGCTCTATCTGTAGATGTAAATCCACCTGTACCAACTGGAGAATTTTCTAACGACACATCAGTGTATTTATAATCACCTGCGTCATTTACAATCATTGAATCTAATTTATCAGTAACTGATTTAACACTGGAAACACCGGTTGCAGTAACAGCTTCTCCATCTAATGTAGCTTTTACATCGTTTCCGGTAAATCTTAATTTGTCAGTAGCCGTCTTAATGCTTGTTATTGAGGATGAAGTGACTTCTTCACCATCTAATGTGGCACGTACATCATTTCCAGTAAATCTGAATAGATCCGTGACTGCCTTAATCTCTGCTACACCTTCAACCGTTACATCCACCGTTTCTCCATCAAGCGTTGACTTAATATCATTCGTCCCCGTAAACTGCATCTTGTCGGTTTGAACTTTTATTATACCAAGATTGATTCTGTCTGCTGTATTAAATCCAGCTTCATTAATAACTTCAACCAATGAATCTGCTGTAAACTTGTACAATCCAGTTCCACCATCTAACTCCAACGTATCATCCAATTTATCAGTAACTAATTGAATGTTGTTCAGCGTTGTAGTATGCCCATCAACTTCAGACATAATCGCGGATAACCCGTGCGTTGCATCTTGAATCTCATCCAATATATCAGACAATTGAGTATCTGTAAGAGTTCTGTCAAAATATCCCCAAATATCTGCTGGGGACGGATCATTTAATGCAGTGATTTCTAATGAAGTAGCAAAATCTCCTTCATTCGAAATAGTTCTATTACCATATGTCCAAACGTCTTCAGCCGTTAATGATCCACCTGGACCGCTTGGAGTATCTTCAAGTGCAATATCATTATATTTATAATCGGTACCATCAAGATAAATCATTTCGTCTAATTTGTCAACGGTATTCAAAATTGCATCAACAATCGAATCCACTGTATCAAGTTTGCTCTCGACATCCCCAACATGAGTTTCAATTGCAGATAAACCATAAGTTACATTTTGAACTTCCGAAAGAATTGTATCGACAATACCGTCGACAGTCAATACATAATTGGTTAGATCTGTGATATCTGTATGGAAGTCTTCAATACTTGTAGTATCTATCCCATTTACAGAACCAATATCTACAGGTTCAGTTAATCCTCTTTCTCCATACGTCCAAACATCCTCCGCCGAAAGAGAACTGCTTCCTATATCATCTACTGTGTTGACTGTTTCGATTCCTGCATTTTGGAAGAATATATTGAGATTGTCACCAACCTTATCTGAAAGTGAAATTCCCTCAATTCTATCTACATTTACAGGAGTGATAGAAGGATCAAATGTGGATATTCCAGACAGATCCGTTTGGAAATCTGCAAGAGTAACCGACGTTCCATCCACTTCACCCACATTTACTGACTCCGTAGTCGGATCAAATGTGGACATGTTTGTAATATCCGATTGTACCACCAAATCTGCTGGTGTAAGTGTAACCATAACTGTATCCAGAAATAATGTATCTCCAACAACCCCTTGATTCGCTCTTAACTCAATTACAATAGATCCTGTATCTAAATCAACATGATCAGATATGAGAGGTATCAACCAATCATTATCAATTACACCATTTTCCATATGCCAACCAGGATCACCCAAAGAAAGATTATCATATACTAAAGTGTTGTAATTATATGCCCAAAATTCAACAATCGTGTCAGAAGCAGTAATAAAATGCCCAAATATATATAATTCTTTAATATTTCTAAATCTTCCGACATAAAATTCAAGATTAATAGCCAATGCTGGGCCAGTACATTCTACTTGAACATATACTGAGTTTCCAGAAGCTAGATCAATATATGTTCCGGACACTAATGTTCCGACAGTATATGGTATAGATCCCGGTGTGTAATTAGCATAAAATTCTTCTTGATTTGATGCACCATGTGTTCCACTAATTGTGTGCCCATATGTGTCTTCATTCCAAACAGCATCTGCAATCTCAGCAGACGTTGGAAAATTCAAATTGGTATCTGCTGTAAGTATTCTTGACGGATAAACCCAAACATCTGCCGCAGATAACGAACTTGTACCAATATCATCAACCATACTAGTAGTATCAATTCCTAAATTGTGGAAGAACGTATCAAAATTGTCACCCACTTTTGAATTGAGCATTACACCTTCAAGCCTATCAACATTCACAGAATCTGTAGCAGCATTGAACGTCGAAACTCCAGTGAGATCCGTCTGAAAGTCACTTAATATAACGGCTGTGCCATCTACTTCACCAACATTAACTGAATCAGACGTTGGATCAAATGTGGAAAGCCCTACAAGATCCCCAACAATCACCGGAGCATAATTCGGTTGTAATGTAGCAAGTGTTACTCCGTCTGTTCCTGTAAGTATATCTAAATCTGCCTGCGCTGTAGCCAAACTAGAACCAGTCGCAAGAGATGAAATATCAGTTTGAAAATCACTTAATATAACCGCAGTACCATCTACAAAACCAACATCCACTTGTTCTGTCAAATCCCTAACTACTGTATCCCAAACTTTATCAGCACCAGTTTGAGAAATTCCGACATCATTCGTTACGGTATCTACAGTGCCACCAGTTATTTCTCTGGTTTCAACAGCCCAAACTGCGGCAGGTAATAAAGAAGCGCCTGTAGTTGTAACAACATCATCAACAAGAATTGTAGTTTCATTACCACTATTGCCAAAAAATACCTCTACATTTGTACCGACATAACTAGATAATGCCTGACCAGCTATACTTGTAGTGTTTACACCCTGCTCCCCAACAAACCCATTGGCTAAAATATGAACATCCCAATCTGTGGTTAACGTTGAGCGAGGCTCTATATCTAAAGTAATATCTACATTCAATCCATTTATTGTATAGTCAAGGATCTTCCTAACTTCATAAACTTCATTGATTGTATCAAAAAACTTAATGGCTAATCCATTATAAACATCTTCAAGTGCTTGTAAATCTGAACAAGTAACTACATTGGTTAAATAGGAAACAACTGTTCCACTATCAATTGTTGTATTGCCAATCGTTAATGGAACAATTTGCGTTTCAATAATCGTATCCTCAATAATTATATTTGCCGTTGTTGATACACACCTAGCAGCAAACACCCTACAATTTGTTTCTTCTTGTGTTAACTCAAATCTATACAATCCAGGTGCATCGCCTGAATCAACTTCGGCGGGATTTACATCATTGGATGCAACACACGCACCGCCATCCTTAGAGAACATCGCTGTAATATTGGCGGCATCACCAGTTTTACCCGCTTCTGTTCCCATATCCCAAGCTTTTATAAGCAAATACTGTCCAGCAACATTTCTGTCCATCGAACAACCACACTCCTTGGTTTACTCTATTTTATCCGCGGCAGAATCGACCTAAAAATAGTTTGAATCATTCTGCGCACTCACAGTTACCTAAATGATATAAAGTTCTATATCAGTTTGGCTTGGCAACCGGCACCATAGGGTCCGGTAAGAAACCGATTCAGAATATTTCTTGCGGCATTAACATCCGCATTGTCAGTATAACCACAAGACTGACAAAGAAATACCTCTTGATTATTTCGATTTCTTTTATCGATTAGGTTGCAGATTGGGCAAGTTATGGACGTATTAAAGGGGCTGACGGTTGCGTAAGAAACACGGTTTCTTTCGCAAGCGGACTTCAACCTCTGCATCCAATAAGCTTGATTCCAATTACCGATAACGGATCTCATAGACTTGTTAAGTCTCTTAGATTTCTTGGTATTCTTTGAAATTCCTTTAAGATTCTCAAAGACAATTAACGAACCGTGTTTTACGACTTCTTTGGCTGTCAAAGAAATGTAGGATTTCAAGTCGACTCTGGCTCGTTTTTGTCCCTTAGATCCTCTCTTGCACCGTTTGATTCTCTGAATCTTAGATTCCAATTCAGTTCCGAAATGTTCACCAGTTGAAAGAGTTGCCAAAGATTTGATTCCAGTATCGATTCCAATGCAGGAGTCCTTCGGCAACTTTGAACCTGTTTCTATTTCGAATGAAAACTGAATATGATTTCTTAGGATTTGGACCGTTGTGCAAAGATGCCCTTCGTCCATCAATTGGTTGAAATGTTTGTGTCGCCTGATTGGAATATCAATTCTAATCTTCTTTCCAATCGATTGAAGGTGTAACCAATTATCGAATTCTTTAGTGGTTTTGGGAGATTGAAAAAGAGCAATTGAATCAGATAGAATCATTCGGTTTCCATAATGAATCGGTTTAATTGGTTCCTCTTCTGCTTCCTCCGCTTTTGTTTTAGCCGAAGAAATCATGTCGATTGATTCTCGGGCACAATCTTTGATCATTCTTTGTGAAAACCACGTCAATTCAGATATTGGATTTAGAACATCCTTTAATAAATCCATCTTTTTAGGAGTATTCTCCCAAAATAGATCGATAAAAAGATTGACAACTTTAGTATATTCTTGACGAATCACTTCCAGTTGTTCTCTTTTTTCTGAAGTCATATACTTCAGATTGCATTTGGATGATCTAATGATTTTCATAATCTCCTTTTTGATTAACCCAAACTTTATTCATCTAATTACATCCGTTACATCGATTCCATCAACAATTACTTTTCCAACTATTCCATTATCTTTAATTATGACTCCAGAATTTTCGAGTAATTGTTTTTTGTGGTTATATTTATAGTGTTGTGAAATCATTTGAATTACAAGAATCAAACAAATCGTAATGCCACTAATGATCATTAAATTGAACATATTTTTCTTCATCCTATTTATTGTGGATTACCTGGATCAAGGATAGATACAATAATTCCACCATTGTCTGCCATTCTACTATCCATACCAAAGGTTGGTTCAGGATCGAAGGAGAATTGGATACCAGGTGCTACTGTAAATACATCTCCAGGTCCTACTGGTAGTGTCCACACTGTATCTTCTGCAATTTCAATCGTATCAGCCATATGTGAAAAACTCCTCTTTTCATTTGAGACAAATCGTTATATGAATTTGTCCTTTGTGAAAAGAGGAAGGAACTGGTAGGCCAGGTAGGATTCGAACCTACGTCAACGACATGTAACGCCGCCGCTAAACCATCTCAGCTACTGGCCTACAGGGGAATCAATCATCCCCATACAAAACATCATATCTTCTTCTGCATTCTGGGCATCTTTCAATTAGATCTATTCCAGACGCAACAACATCAACCTTTGCATCAGCAATTTCCATTGGCAATTGTCTAAACTCAGCATCTACTCCTAGCAATGGACTATTGTGCTTATATTTCCTTCGTTCAACCATTTCTTTTGCAAGATCATCATGTCTTTCTTGCAAGCTCTTTGGTTCAAAACAATTCTTCTCAACATATCCTTTCAAAGAAATATGTCTTTTCATAGTTCCCAAGAACATATGACATTCCACATGTTCTCCCAATAAATGTTTCCTGCACATTATTCGTGGATCAACCATCCACATCCTCATCTTTATTTCTCCTGGGAATCCACCCATTTAGCAATAACATCACCATGACAATCCAGTGGTTTACAGAAACATCCGAGAACTTTTCCTTTTGCATTCATCACGGCTTTTCTAAAGATTGGATCATTCTCAACTCTCTCCAGAAAATACTTTTCGTATTTTTCAAGTACTTCCTTTCGATCTCCATCTTTTCCTATAGCGAATGGGTTTCCTAATATGGACGGACGCCCAATATAAACATCGAAGTCATCTGTTTTCATATTGACTACAGTTGTTGGCATAGTTTTAGGCCCTCACGTATTTAGCATCATTGATGTACAATGGAATACTTGAATTCCAATCTATAACCGGGCGAATATAATCATAAAAATTGCTAACCACCTCACAAATACATAATTTCTGATCGGGCGTGACTTCTTTTCCATCTTCTCTTGTTACTTCAATCGACTCCAAAACCGTCTCAAAACAATCACAATCATCCTTATATAATTCAAACGTCGAAATGAAGCCTATAGGAAAATGCAATTTCATTGAAACAATCATCAATAAATGATCATCCGTGCCATTCACGCCTTTTAGACAAATTGATGTAACTCTATGATCAGTGTCTTTGATTGTGTTCGGATCTAAACAATTAGAACACTGTAATTCGTCATCCTCCTCACAATATTCCCCGCAAAATGGACATTTCAATTCTTGACAACATTCATTTGCATCTTCTATTGTCTTGTATTTTTCTTCACAGTTAGGACAAGCGAATGGAAGATTCTCGCAGCATTCTTCTGCTTCTGGAACCGTCTCGTATCTGTTGTGGCATTTTGAACATTCGTATTTAGTAACTTTGACTTTTTTGAAATTCATTTTGTAGGTTCCTCTATTGTTTGAAAAGATGGTGGCGACGATCGGAATTGAACCAATGACAGTTACAAAAATGATATAAAATTCTATATCATCTTGGCTTGGCAACCGGCACCATAGGGTCCGGTAAGAAACCGATTCAGAATATTTCTCGCGGCATTAACGTCCGCATTGTCAGTATAACCACAAGACTGACAAAGAAATATTTCTTGTGACTTCCGATTTCTTTTATCGATAAGGCCACAGATCGGACAAGTTATGGATGTATTAAATGGGCTGACGGTCCTGAAAGAAACACGGTTTCGTTCAGAAGCGAACTTCAGCCTCTGCATCCAATATGCTTGATTCCAATTACCGATAACGGATCTCATAGACTTGTTAAGTCTCTTAGATTTCTTGGTGTTCTTCGAAATGCCTTTGAGATTCTCAAAGACGATTAGCGAACCGTACTTCACTACTTCTTTGGCTGTTAAAGAAATATAGGACTTTAAGTCGGCTCTGGCTCGTTTTTGTCCCTTAGAACCTTTATTGCACCGTTTTATTCTCTGAATCTTAGCTTCTATTTCAGTTCCTAAATGTTCACCAGTTGAAAGCGTCGCCAATGATTTGATTCCAGTATCTACTCCGATGCATGAATCAAATGGTAACTTTGGACCGGTTTCTATTTCAAATGAAAACTGAACATGATTTCTTAAGATTTCAACCGTTGTACAGAGATGTCCTTCTTCCATCAATTGATTGAAATGTTTGTGTCTTCTGATTGGAATATCAAATATAATATTTCTTCCAATCGACTGAAAATGTAACCAATTGTCGAATTCTTTAGAGTTTTTAGGGGATTGAAAAATCGCAATTGAATTTGATAAAACCATTCGGTTTCCAGAATGAACAGGTTTGATTGGTTCTTCTTCTGCTTCCTCAGCTTGCGCTTTGGCCGAAATGATCATATCAATTGCTTCTCGGGCACAATCTCTGATCATTCTTTGTGAAAACCAAGTATCTTCTTTGACTAAGTTTAGAACACCCTTAAGCAAGTCATTCTTTTTGGGAGTATTCTCCCAAAATAGATCGATAAAAAGATTAACAACTTTAGTATATTCTGCCCGAATATTTTCCAGTTGTTCTCTTTTTTCTGAAGTCATGTACTTCAGATTGCATTTGGACGATCTAATGATTTTCATAACGAATATTCAAATTCTCCCTTAGTTTATAATTTATTCTCAACGGATTTTTAGAAAATCATAAGAATTAATATGAAAAAGATTACCTATAATAGCACGCGGATTTTCAGTCCACTGCTCTACCAACTGAGCTACATCGCCAACAAACTTCAAGTATTCTCAATCTTCAACAACATTCCACCTGGAACAGATTCATCCATTACTTTCTTTGCAAATTCAGCATTCTTGAAAATCCTTGCATGATCTCTTGCAAGAACAACTCCACTAATCACGTCATAGAATGGTTCACCGTGCTCAGGAATTTCTTCTTCGATGTCATAATCTATATTTCCAGTTCGAAAACAAACTTCCGATACATACATGTTATCTGTCGTTCTAATAATTACTGACATTAGATTTTCTCCATGTTAAATATCTGTAAGTTGGTGGAGGTGAAGGGGTTCAAACCCTTGGCCTCAGGAATGCAAATCCTGCGCTCTCTCAACTGAGCTACACCCCCAATATCATCAATAGCACAACGCTATATCCAAAACCCTTGACAAACGATTTCTTAATCCGGACAAATCCATTAACATTGCAAGTTTTGCATCCGATTTGGGCATCGTTTTAACAGCATCCGCGTCAAATGCAACCAATCCATCCGCCATTTCAAAAATAATATCTCCAGTGAGATCAATGGTGAAATTTGCTCCAGATAGATATACTTCTGTCAGTATTTTTCCATCACTGCATGTTTTCATAATATTGTCCTCTCAATCATCTGACACAGAATCACATAAAACCAAATTCCCATCATTATTCAATATCAATGAACCATGAATATCAGTCATTTGTTTTGAACAGAAATATATTTCACCATCTTTCTTCATCTTCGGGGTAAATCCATCATCCAATCTAAACTCTCCTGCAGTGCAATGATTGGCACATTCCCCTTTGTTTGGACAAAGAACTTCTTGACATTCCGGAAAGGATTTCAATTCTCCGACAAGTTTGATTTCAATTTGAGAATTTCCCCATTTGTCAACTGTCATTTTTCAACCTTTCTTCTTCATTAATTTGCAAATGACTTCTCCATCACTCACTACAAGTGCTCCGACAATTTTTCCCAAACAATCAATGCAAAGATCCATATTGAGATATTCCTTTTCAACTCCTGTTGGGCCATCTACCATTTTTCCGGTAAATGCTCTGACAGATCTAGCTTCACAATCTTGCTTACCGCAACTATCGCAATCCGTTATTGTTCTTTTCATTCGTCTAATCCTTTTTGAAAATTGTTGGTTGTCCCGAACAGAATCGAACTGTTGTTTTCGGATTATCGGTCCGATGTTCTCCCGACTGAACTACAGGACATTTCTAATCAATATTTACTCGTCTTGACGGCAGGAGCAGGTGGAAGTTGTTTTTGAATGAAATCACTAGGCGTCTCTTCAACTTCTTTCTCTTTACTAACTTCTTGTGTCAATGATTCCTCAGGAATTCCGTTTGTTCCAATTGGAAAATCCGGAATTTCAAATACTTCTTCTGCCGGTTGATTAATAGGAGAATCTGCTGGAATGCTCAAATCATTACTGTAGTTATTCTTCAACTCTTCAATCAATCTATTAATTTCTTTCTCTGCTAATTGCCGTCCATTCTTTTCATCTACTAATTCTTTTTCGACTACTTCGACTGTCTTTTGAAGATACGCTGCCTGCTCCTCTAAAGCCCTGGTGGCTTCATGCACTCTACTTTCAACAGACATAGCTTCCCGCCAAACTAAGGCACCTGCACCAATGATTACTGCGGCTACAAAGGTGGCCATAGCTTTGCTAACGATGTCATTGTAGTCGATTTTCATGATTGATCTCCTGGTTGAAACTGGTGGTAGGAGTCAGAATCGAACTGACATGGCCACGGATATGAGCCGTGGGTGGAATCCAATATCCATCCTACCAAAAAATGGTAGCGGGGGCAGGATTTGAACCTGCGAAATTCTCTAGCTTATGGGGCTAGCGAGCAAAACCAGACTGCTCCACCCCGCAACAATATATTTTATCCTTCTCCAACGGAGATAGTCGGCAATTGTATCATTTTCTCTATTCGACATTCTTCTCTCACCAACATCAACGCCCTACCCAAATGATTGTTTGAGCACCATGGTTCACAGAGATATCTAGCAGATTCCAAATTGATTCCAGCTTCTTTAGTGTCCCATCCCCAATAATTATCTCCCCAAGTATTCCCTTCAACAAGAAATTTTGGATGAGTTTCCAACAATTGTTTCTTTAGAGAACCTCGAAACTTTTGTCTCAATAGAAGTACCATTTCTGCATATTTGATTTTGTCCCAATCCGGACGAATCTGTACTATCTGCCCAAACTTCTTTGCTTCTCCTGGGGTAGCCATATTGGAGATCTTTTCCCGATGATTCAGATTCAATGTCTTGAGAGCCTGATAAGCGTGCTCAACGGTTGGGAATATCAAACCCTCAAATTCAATTTGAACAGGCCAGAAATTTGAAA
>Ga0172380_10003006_pt1 | contig 24328 bp, 17 predicted proteins | sample Leawe162metaG_FD_119747 | JGI IMG/M metagenome (GOLD analysis project Ga0172380, IMG submission 119747) | Leachate microbial communities from a municipal landfill in Southern Ontario, Canada - Leachate well 162 metaG | ecosystem: Engineered > Solid waste > Landfill > Unclassified | place...
GAGGGTGAGCGTGAGGGTGCTTTTCAATTTGTCCCGATGGCGTGTGTTGACCGCGGCCAGCGAGTCGAGAACGGCTTGCTGGAATTGCTGATGCGTGGGGTAGTAGCGGCCGTTGAGACAGTCCTTTTTGATGAACTTCCACAGCCGCTCAATCAGATTCAGGTTGGGCGAGTAGCCCGGCAGGAACAACAGATCGATCCCCAGCGTCGCGGCGTGAGCGATCACTTTCTTGCAATGTGGATAGCGGGCGTTGGCCAGACAGTTGAATCAACTATTGGACGCGAATGGTATAATTGCACAAAAAGAACAATTTCTGCCGAGTCCACTCGCCGCACCCATACACCGGCAGATCATCTGGAATCCGGGCATATTCAGTCATTCTGTCCCAAAGTTCACGACCATAGTTTTGTTTACGCAACGGATTTCCCCCGGAGTGAAGTTTCGGGCATTTGGTTCCATTCGCGGCCGTCGAGTAGGCGACCGGCGGTTTTTTTATTGACGCCGCCCCATTGTTTGAAGAAGAAGGGGACGTTGAAGCGAAGACAGCGATTGCGGATTTGGGTGACCCATTCTTTGTTCATGGGGCGCGCGCCGGGGCCGGACTCGCCGCCGACGATGACCCAGCCGATGTCTTTCAGCGGTAGTTGCGGAATCGGACCCAGCAGCGGCTCGACGGAGAGGAGTAGCAGTGTTTGCAGCCGGGACTAACCTTGGTGCAGCCCACAATGGGGTTCCACGTCGATTCGGCCCACTTGATGGAAGAGCCATTGGCCATCAAATCGCCAACCTAACAATATGCGAACTTTCACGGGAATACAACACTGTTTTTTTATCGGTTGTTGAATCGTTATTTGTGTAATGGCGGGTGAATTATGGTGGCCATTGGGGGAATGTCATCGGGTGCCGTCTTCGAGGCGGCCGAGCAAGCGTAACAGGCCGTCGAGGATGGTTAATGGATGGGGGGGGCATCCGGGGATGTAGAGATCGACGGGGAGGATGGAGTCGGCGCCGTTGTGGGTTTGTTCGTGGTGGATGTAGGGGCCGCCGGTGATGGCGCAGGCGCCGACGGCGATGACGATTTTGGGCGAGGGCACGGCGTCGTAGGTTTTCTTCAGCGCCAGATGCATATTTTGGGTGACGGGGCCGGTGATGAGCAGGCCGTCGGCGTGACGGGGGGAGGCGACGACCTGGATGCCGAAGCGACCGAGATCCCAGCCGACGGTGCCGAGGACGTTGACATCGGCTTCGCAGGCGTTGCATCCGCCGGCGCTGACCTGGCGGAGTTTCAAGGAGCGTCCGAACAACTTCATCAACTTCGCATCGAGTTGTGCGGCGAGTTTCAACTCTTGTTGATCTGGTTCAATGACCAGATCGTCGCGGTTGCGGACGGCGAGGCGATAATCATTCGTGTAGGTGATGGCGTGTTCGGGGCAGGCATCGACGCAATCGGAACAGAAGAGGCATTTGCCGAGGTCGAGGCGGGGCGAAGAACCCGGGGCGGCGCCCCCGGAAGTTCGCTCTGCCCCGGCTTGAAAACTTCCGGGGGCGGCGAGAGTTTCGGGTTTGAGCGGCAGAGCCGCTGTCGAAGCCGTCGAGTTTCGGGTTTCGAGGGAAGAGGTGGCACTTCCGGGGGCGGGGACGGGGGCGCTTGGTGCCGGTTTGAAAGTGATCGCGCCGGTGGGGCAAGCATCGGCACACCCCCGGAAATTGGCGCGGCAATCGTCGGTGCATTTGGCGCTGTCGATGGCGGGTCGTCCGCGGAAGCGGTCGGGCATGGGCGGGGGGTTGCCATCGGGGTAGCGAATGGTGCGGTGTTGTTGCTGGAGTCGTGCCTGGAGGATGTTGAACATGGGGGGAACCTCAGAAATTTAACAAGAGGGCACAGAGATCACAGAGGGAGAGAAGAGTTGTAAAGAAGATGTTTCAATCATTTTTTATTTGTCCTCTGTGTTCTCTGTGATCTCTTGTGTTGAAAACTCTTTTACAGATCGTGGCCGCAGTAGGAGAGGTTGAAACTTTTGTTGCAGAGGGGGAAGTCGGAAATTTGCTGGTTGCGGAGAACGTGTGCGAGCGCGGCCCAGTTGTGGAAGGAGGGGTCGATGATTTTGTAACGGGCGAAGCGGCCGGTGTCGTCGGTGATGGCGACGTGGCAGCATTCGCCGCGCCACGCTTCGTTGAGCGCGACGGCCAGACGGTTGGGGGCGAGGGGGCCGAGGGGTGTGCGGATGTCGCCTGGGGGCAGTGCGTGGAGTTGTTCGCGAATGAACTCGATGGACTGCTGGATTTCGAGCCAGCGGACGAAGGCGCGGGCGAAGACGTCGCCGGAGTCGCAGGTGGAGACGGGGATGTGGACGAAGCGGAAGATGCCGGAGGGTTGATCGTGACGGACATCGCGGGACAGGCCGGCGGCGCGTGCGGGGGGACCGACGATGCCGAGGTCGATGGCGGTTTGGCGAGTGAGGGGGCCGGTGTCTTCAAAGCGCGCCATGACGGAGGGCGTGTCCCAGAGGAGGTTGACGGCGACGGCGGTGTCTTTTTCCGCGGCGGCGAGGCGTTTGAGGAGGTCGTCGATGCGTTGGGGATCGAGGTCGAAGGCGGCCCCGCCGGGGGTGATGAGGGAGCGGCCGAAGCGATTCCCGCAGCGGAGCGCGGTCATGTTGAGGAAGTCGCCTCGGATGCGACCGCAGTAGGAGGCGGTGGGGAGGAAGCCGACGTCTCCCGCGAGCGCGCCGAGGTCTCCGACGTGGTTGGCCATGCGTTCGAGTTCGAGGGCGATGCCGCGGATGGTTTGGGCGCGAGGGGTTTTCTGGCAATTGGCGAGCGCTTCGAGGATTTGGCAGTAGGTGGTGGTGTGAGCGATGGAGGAATCGCCGGCGAGTGTTTGGGCGTAGTGGATGGAACGTTTGGTGGGACCGGCGAGCATGGCTTGTTCGACGCCGCGATGTTGGTAGCCGAGGGCGATTTCGAGGTGGAAGACTTGTTCGCCGTGGCATTGGAAACGGAAGTGGCCGGGTTCGATGATCCCGGCGTGGACGGGTCCGACGGCGACCTCGTGGACTTCATCGCCTTCGACTTTGTAGAAGTCGGTGACGGCGGGCAGGATGGGTTGGTCGCGGGGACGGTTCCATGCGTCGCGGGTGGTGAGGGAGTGGGTGTAACGGACGGGTTTGAACCAGGGGTGGTTGAGGGGGCGCAAGCCGAACTGCTCGGCGATTTCGCGCTCGAAGAGATGGACCTGAGGACATTGGGGAGTGAGCGAGGGGAAAGAGTCGGATTCGATGGCGGTGCGGGCGAGACGGAGTTGGTTGTTGATGTCGTCGGCGAGGATGGCGTAGAGGGATGTGGGGGAGGGAGAGAAGGCATGGAGGCAAGCGGGTGCGGGGGATGGGGCGTGTTTTGGCGATTCACTCGAAGATGATGCGAAGAGAGCGACGACGCGAAGTTGATCGGCGACGGCGGCGAGGAGGGTGTTTTGGAAGTCATCGAGCGCGAGGGTGGGAATGGCGTCGAGGGCGATGCTTCGGCCGTTGGTGATGGTGGGAAGATGGGTGGTCATGGATGGACCTCCAGGTAATTGACGGCGTCGTTGAGGAGCGTCATCAGCGGTGCGGGAATGCGGAGGCCCAGCATGAGGACGAGAGCCAAGAGGATGAGAATGGGCGAGGCGGTGAGGAAGCCGTCGCGGTAAGCCCCCGCCCCCGGAAGTGCCCCCGGAAGTGAGGCCTGCGGAACCTGAGGAATCCCGGCCAAGGCCGAAGACGGCCATGACCGGGCTTGTGCTGGGGGTCGGCCTTGGACGACGTGCAATACCGTCGCGCCCATGCCGATGAAGACGACGAGGAGGAAGAGGAGGAAGAGGGAGGCGGTGAGGAAGTGGTGGGTGTCGAAGGCGGCGTTGAGGATGGAGAATTCGGAGATGAAGGGACCGAAGGGCGGTGAGCCGGTGATGGCGAGGAAGGCGACGAGGAAGAGAGAGCCGGAGAGGGGGAGGCGACGGATGGCGCCGCGAACGTCGTCGATGGATTTGGAGTTGTAGGCGCGGTGGATGTTACCGGCGGAGAGGAAGAGGACGCCTTTGGTCAGCCCGTTGGCCAGGAGGTGGAGCATGGTGCCGAAGATGGCGAGGCGGGAGCCGATCGCCAGGCCGAGGATGAGGATGCCCATATGTTCGACGCTGGAGTAGGCGAGCATGCGTTTGAAGTCTCGTTGTCCGACCATGAAGAGCCCGGCGACGGCCATGGAGAAGAGGCCCATGAAGAGGAGGAGTCGGGAGGTGAAGGGAGATTCGCCGGCGGCGGCGCAGATGTGGTTGACGCGGAGGATGGCGAGGAAGGCGCAGCTGGTGACGCCGCCGGCGAGGACAGCACCGACGACGCCGGGCGCTTCGCCGTAGGCGTCGGGCTTCCAGGTGTGCATGGGGGCGAGGCCCATTTTGGTGCCGTAGCCGATGAGCAGGAGGATGAAGGCGGCATGAAGCCAGTGCTTGGAAAGTTGCGGGGCCTGGATGAGGAGGGAGTCGATGAGGAGAGTGGGTTCGAGGCCGGCGTGGAGGGAGGAATAGGCGAGGAAGAAGGTGCCGAGGAGCGCGAGGGCGATGCCGACGGAGCAGACCAGGAGGTATTTCCAGGTGGCTTCGATGGAGCGTTGTGTGCGGTTGAAATAGATGAGGGGGGCGGTGACGAGGGAGGAGGATTCGACGGCGACCCAGAGCAGGCCCATGTGACGGGCGAAGATGACGAAAGTCATGGTTCCCAGAAGCGACAGGAGACAGGCGACGAAGACGCGATTGGGGCGTTCGGGGCGGTGGCGGAGGTAGCCGACGGTGTAGAAGGAGCAGAAGAGGAAGAGCGACGAGATGAGCAGGAGGATGATGCGGCCGGGTGGATCAAGCGCGAGTAATGCGTCACCCCCGGAAGCAAGGCCCACGGAAGTTACCCCGGAAGTTACGGGGACTGTAAAGCCAGCGATGGCATCGCGGGTCTGGGCGATGGCGAGGAGCGTGAGCGTGAAGTGCGCGATCGCGGCGGGAGGCAGGAGCCAGGGGCGCAGCCGGTTGGAACCGACCGCGGCGGCGATCGCGGCGAAGAGCAGCGGGATGAGGATGATGACCAGAGGCAGCATGGACTATTCCTTGAGGGAGACCAACCGGCGTGTATCCATCGAGGCGAAGGCGCGGTTGATGTGGTTGACGATGATGCAGATGACGAAGATGCCGACGAACAGATCGAGGAGGACGCCCATTTCGACGACCAGGGGCATGGCTTCGATGAGGAGCATGCCGAAGATGTAGATGCCGTTTTCGAGGACGAGGTATCCGACGACTTGCGAGAGGGCTTTGTAGCGGGTGGTCAGGAGGATGAAGCCGACCAGGACAGTGGCGATGGAGGTGGGGACCAGGAGGGAATGGGCGTGGGCGTGGGCCAGGGGCAGTTGCCCGGCGAAGACAAGCGCGGCGGCGGTGGCCAGCGCGCCGAGAATGATGGACGGGAGCAGGCCGATGAGGGGTTCGACCTCGCGTTTGATCTGCGCTTCACGGAGGGCGCGGATCATGATGAAGGGGATGAAGATGCCCTTGAGGGCGATCGTGGCCAGGACGATGAGGAAGATGGGAAAGGAGAAATGTTGATGGACCAGCAGGGGAATGACGCCGAGCAGAGCGCCCTGCATGGCGACGGTGCGGATGACGGCGAGGATGCGGCTGGTGCCCAGCGCGAAGAGATTGAGCACGAGGACGACGACGAGAATGGCGTTGAGTGTGCTGGTGTTGGTCATGTCGGAATCACCTGACGAGAAGGAGGAAGCCGAACGCGCAGAAGAGCATCGCGGCGATGAGGAGATAGGGGACGTGACGCATTTGCAAACGCGCCATGACGGATTCGACGATGCCGATGACGGCGGCCAGGCCGAGCATTTCGAGAATGAACAGAAGCGTGTCGATCACGGGCCGGCCCGTGGCGAAGGGCGCGATGACGTGAAGGAGGACGGCGGCGAGAACGTACATTTTGATCGCCGCGGCGTAAAGGATGAAACCGAAGAGCGGGCCGGAGTGATCGAGAACCATCACTTCGTGGATCATCGTCAGTTCCAGATGCGTGTTGGGATCATCGACGGGAATGCGGCAGGTCTCGGCCAGCAACACGATGAACAAACCCAGCGAAACCAAAACCACCGGCGCAACCGCCGCCCCCCCGCCCCCGGAAGTAAAGCCCCCGCCCCCGGAAACAATTTGTAAAGCCCGCGATGCCATCGCGGGTTCCCCACCCCCGGAAAGCGGCGCGAGGTGGGTCAGCATGGTGGTCAGCGACAGTGAGCCGGAGATTTTGGCCAGGACCAGCAATGCGAAGAAGAGCGCCGGTTCACTGAGGCAGGCGAAGGTGACTTCGCGCGCGGCCCCCATGCCCTCGAAGGGCGAGCCGGTGTCCAGCGCGGCGGCGGTGGTGAAAAACCTGGCCAATCCGAACAGGTAGGCGAAGAGAATCAGGTCGCCGGTGAAAGCGACCGGCGCGCTGAAATGCGCGACCGGCACGAGCAGACCGGCGGCGAGAACCACGGCGAGCGTGACGACCGGCCCGGCGCGGAAAACCCACGTCGTCGTGGTGCTGATGACCATGCCCTTGCGCATGAGTTTGAGCAGGTCGTAGTAGGTTTGAAGGACCGGCGGACCCTTGCGACCGGCGAAGAACGCTTTGGTTTTGTTGATGACGCCCAGCAGCAGCGGCGGCAGGATCAACAGAAGGAACAGATGGATGAGCAGTTGAACCATCATGAGGTGGTTCCTTTCGTCAGGGACGGGGACGAAGCGAACGCCATCACCGGCGCGGGGACCGGCGGGAACCCGTGCGGATGGGCATGATAACGTGGGCGCGCCGCGTCGAGCAGATGCTGGAGGACGGCGATCGCGCGTGCGATGGCGAATTCCATGTCGGGGCAGAGATTCGATACGTCCATCATGCGTTCGACGCCCAGCTTGTCGAGCGTTTTGCATTGCGCGACGGTGATGCCGGAAATGATGAGTTTGCGACCGTGGTCGTGAAGCTTTTTGACGGCGAGTTCCATGTCCATCACGGCATTGGCGTCGAATCGCATGGTGGGACTGACGGCGAGAATGACGACTTTCTGATGTTTGGGCAGGCCATCGACCCAGAGTTGGAAGTTGGGGGAGCGATGGGCGCGATTGCGATGCAGACAAGCGGAGCGATAGATGCCGATTTCATGCGGGAGCATGGCTTTGAGGATGCCGTGGGCTTTGAGTTCGGGGTCGCTGAGCAGATCGAGTTCGCGGACATCGGCGATGGGACTGAGGACATCGGCGACGATGATCCATGCGAGAAAGAGAATGACCGGCACCATGACGACGGGGGGATGCCAGAGAAACACGAGGGTTCCGACCGCCGCGCCGAAGAGGAAGGAGCCGAAAATACTGGCCAAAAGCAGCAGTCGCAGCGCGGAAGGATGGCGTTGTGAAACTTTGAACAGGCGTCCGGCGCGGGAGGCCCAGCGGTCTCGGATATTCTCCATCCACCAAAAGATGAACTGGACGCCTTCGAGGCCCAGATCGGTGACGACGCCGGTGAGATGGGTGGTGCGGACGACGGCCCCGGAGATTTTGGTGATGGTGGCGTTCTGAATGCCCATCGCCACCGACGCCAGGCCGACCAGGGCGTATTGCCATTGGAAAGAGGGGGTGATATTGGCCGAGCGATGGGCCTCGTAGCCCAGGGCGAAGAGGGTGAGCAGGATCAGTTCGACGGCGATGGGCATGACGTATTTGGAGCGATTGCCCCGCCGGCGCGCGGTTTCGGTGAGGAAGGCGGAGATGACGGTTCCAATGAAGAAGGCGGCGACGAGGAAGATGAATATCGCGGCATGTCGCAAATCGTGTGCGATGACGAAGTGGCCGATGTTCGTGACCGAGCCGGTGACATGCGAGACCAGCGATCCGCAGGCGAGGGAGGCGACGACGTTGGTATAGCCGCCGATCCATGACAGGGAGATCGCCAGTCGGGACTTTTGTCGGAATGAATAGGCACGGGCGGAGAGCATAAAAAATTATCCGCGTGGGTTTCACGCCGGTCGGGATCACGCGCTGAACAGGAACAGGAATACGACCATCAGAAGCAGATAGAAGAGGTACATATGGACGCTGCCCTGGTGGAAGCGCCGGGTCCAGGGAAGGAAGCGAACGATGAGCGCGGCGGCGGGACTTAGGCCTCGGTCGAGTACCAGATCAGGGGTGTCGGATGAGAAGCGGCTGGAAACGGGGAACAAACCGGCGATCACCGGGCGCAGGCGGCGGGGCCAGACCAACCAGTGCGACAGATCGGCCAGCATCTGCGTGAAGGAGGAGCCGGTGTATTGGATGCGCGGGGTGGGACGGGCATAACCGCAGTCCCACGTACCGGCCTTGCTTTGATGTTTTGATGTAAGGACGGTTTTGAGCAGAAACGCGATCATGGAGAAAAATGCGATTAACAGGACGCCCATGACGGTGATCCAGCGCAGGGGCGCGGCGTCGGCGAGGGTGGGGCCTGTATCGGGCGTCCCGGCCCAGGCGTGAGCGGCGTTTTGGAGCAGCGGCGTCAGCGGCAGGGGAAACAGGCCGATGCACAGACACAGCGACGCGAGAACGATCATGGCGAAGGACATGCTGCGCGGCGGATCGTGGGCGTGATCGCCGGCGGGACCGCGCGGCGAACCCAGATACACCGCGCCGAAAAACTTCACGAAACAAGCCACCGCCAACGCGCCGATCATCGCCAACACCACCGCCGCGATCCCTGCCCCCGCCCCCGGAAGTAAAGTCCCCGGAAGGATATGTTCGCCGGCGGCGGCACCCATGCCGAGTGTTTGGAAAAAGCCGAGGTAGAGGAGCCATTCGCTGACAAACCCGTTGAGCGGAGGCAGGGCGCAGATGGCGACGGCGCCGAGCGCGAAAAGCCCGGCGGTCAGGGGCATGCGTTGGGCCAGTCCGCCGAGTTGGTCCATTTGGCGTGTGCCGGTGGCGTGGAGCAGAGCGCCGGCATTGAAGAACAGCAGCGGTTTGAACAAGCTGTGGTTCCAGACATGCAGCAGCGAACCGGCGATGCCGAGCAGCACCCAGTCTGGCCGATGGGCGGAGCGTCCGAGAACGGCCAGGCCCAGGCCCATGAAGATGATGCCGATGTTTTCGATGCTGCTGTAAGCCAGCAGTCGTTTGAAGTCGGATTGGGTGAGGGCGAAGATGATGCCGAACAGGCCGGTGACGGAGCCGGCGATGAGGAGGGAGCGGCCCCACCACAGTGAGTCCAGGGGAATGAGACAGGCCATGCGAACGATACCGTAAACGCCCGCTTTGAGGAGGATGCCGGACATGATGGCCGAGACGTGGCTGGGGGCGTTGGCGTGAGCGCCGGGGAGCCAGAAGTGCATGGGGAACAGGCCGGCTTTGAAGGAGAAGCCGATGAGTGCGAGGACGAAGACCGGCCCGGCCATCTGTGGCATGACCGGGTGGGTGGAATCCAGGGCGAAGGAGCCGGTGGCATGACGCCAGAGGGCGAACATGGCGAAGAGGCAGAGTGTGCAGCAATGGGTGGCGATGAAATAGACCCAGCCGGATTGCCGGACTTGCGGTTTGTCCTGTTCGGTGACGAGGGCGAAATAGGCGGCCAGGGCCATGATTTCCCACGCGATGAGGAAGAGGATGCCGTCGCGTGCGATGAAGACCAAGGCCAGTGCGCCGGCGAGCAGACCGTAGAAAGCGCCGAGCCATCGGCCGTTGTCGGGGTGATCGGATTGATTCCAGTAACCCAGGCCGTAAATCGCGCCCAGGGGCGGGACGATGAACGCGGGGATGAGGAAGATCGCGCTGATCGGATCGACGGCGAGGGCGAAGCCGCCGAAGGGAATGCGCCAGGGCAGGTCGATCGCGGGCGTGACGGGTTGTGTGAGCGAGGCGATGACGCCGGTCATGCCGAGGATGCCGCCGATGAGCATGAGGCCGACGGTCAGATATTGACCGGCGCGGGAGCGCGAGGGCATCAGACAGGCGGGGAGGCCGCTGAAGCCAAGCAGTGCGGCGGCGATGAGAATGAGGCAAACGCTGGACATCGTTGATCCTTGCGGCACGGGCCGCGTGTCGGATTCATCGGGCGAACAGTCGGGCGAAAAACGCATGCACGGGTATCAGTGAGCCGAGCATGATGATGACGGTGATGAGAATGTAGAGGACGTATTGTTGTGTCAGCCCCTGCTGGAAACGGTGGAACCAGGCGAAGGCGCGGGTGATGTTTCGTCCGGCGGGCAGCAGGGCGCGATCCAGCACGGCATCATCGACATGCGAAGCGAACACCGAGGGCGCGGGAAACAGGCCGGTGATGCGCGGGCCATGCGAGCGGGGCCGGAGCACCCAGCGGAACAGGGCGACGATGCTTTGGGCGAATGACGAAGCGGTGTATTGGATGCGGCGAGTGGGCCGGGCGTAACCGCAGTCCCAAGTACCAACCCCCGCCCCCGGAAGCGCCCCCGGAAGTGCCCCCTCTTCCCCCGAAACCCGAAACTCGACGGCTTCGACAGCGGCTCTGCCGCTCAAACCCGAAACTCTCGCCACCCCCGGAAGTTTTTGGGGTGCCCGAAGCAATCGGTACATGAACGCGATCATTACGATCAACGCGAGCAATGACGCGGCGAGGATGCTGATGGTTTGGAGCGGGACGAGTTGGGCGAGGGGCGTCGCGGGTTCGGCGGACCAGCATTCGATGACGGTGTCGAGCATCGCGGCGAGGAGAACCGGGGCGATGCCGATGAGCAGACAGCAGGCGGCGAGGATGAACATGGGCAGTCGCATCGTGAGCGGCGATTCGTGGGCGTGCAAGGCGGCGGATGTGCGGGGTGAGCCGAGAAATACCGCGCCGGTGACTTTGACGAAACAGGCGAGGGCGAGCGCGCCGGTCATGGCGAGGATGGGGGCGAGGAGCATGACGGCGGAAGAGATGTTCGCGGAGGACAAGGCGGGGCGGAGCAGGCCGAGGTAGATCAGCAGTTCGGAGACAAAGCCGTTGAGGGGGGGCAGGCCGGTGATGGCGACGGCGGCGAGCAGGAAGAGCGAGGCGGTGTGGGGCATGGATTGGGCCAGTCCGCCGAGGTGGTCGATTTGCCGTGTGTGCGTGGCGTGGACGACGCCCCCGGAAGCCAGGAATAAAAGTGATTTAAAGAGGGCGTGGTTCCAGACGTGGAGGAGGCAACCGGCCAGTCCGAGCGTGATGAGGGCGGGCTGATGATGGGCGCGGCCGAGGAGCGCCAGGCCCATGCCCATGAAGATGATGCCGATGTTTTCGACGCTGTGGTAAGCCAGGAGTCGTTTGAGATCGTGCTGCGCGATGGCGAACACGACGCCGAGCAAACTGGAGATGGCGCCGAGGATGAGAATGAGGGTGGCGTAGGCGGCGGGCGGTGTGGGCAGGAGCATCAGGAAACGGAGCAGACCATAGATTCCCATTTTGAGGACGACGCCTGAGAGGATGGCGGAGACATGACTGGGCGCGTTGGCATGCGCCCCCGGAAGCCAGAAGTGCAGGGGCATGATGCCGGCTTTCAAACCGAAGCCGAGGAGCGCGAGGAGGAAGAGGACATGGAGGGTGGCGGGTGAGAGGGAATTATCGGCGGGCAGGAGGAGGAAGGAGCCGGTGGCGTGGTGCCAGAGGGAGAAGAGCGCGAAGAGGGTGAGCGTGCCGAGGTGGGTGGCGATGAAGTAAAGCCAGGCGGCGGATCGGCAGCGGGCGAGGTGGTCTTCGGTGGCGACGAGGAAGAAGGCGGCGAGGGCCATGATTTCCCATCCGAGGAGGAAGACCATGCCGTGACGTGCGACGACGAGGAGGGTCATGCCGGCGATGAGCAGACCCCAGAAGAGTTGGAGTTTACGGGCGTTGGCGGGGTGTTTGGGTTGGGGCCAGTATCGCAGGCCGAAGATGGAACCGAGCACGCCCATGAGGAAGACGGGGACGAGGAAGAAGGCGCCCAGGGTGTCGAGGGCGAGCAATGCGTTATTGTTCGCCGGCCAGGGGAAGGGCGATGTCGCGACCGTCGCGCCGCACAGGGATGCGAATGCGCCGGTCAGACCCGCGGCGGCGGCGAGGAGCATGAGGAACGCGGCGAGGCGCTGGGCGATGGACGATGATCGCGCCAGGCACAGGGCCGGGCAACCGCTGGCGGCGGCGAGGAGGATCGCGATGATCGTCAGGTCAAGGGGCATGGGGAGGACCGTTTGGGGTTTATCGTCGGAATTGAAACACAGAGGTCACAGAGATCACAGAGGGGAAAAAGGAGTCAGTCTCAATTTGCTTCGGGTTCATTCTCTGTGTTCTCTGCGATCTGCGATCTTGCGATCTCTGTGTTGAATTCTTTTCTTTATTCCAAGTCTTCTTCGCGTCTTTGTTACTTTGCGAACTTTGCGATGAAAAGTCGTATTTCAAAAAGTTTCAAATAATGTTTCAATGCGCGGCACCCACGGAAGCGCCACCGGAAGCGGCGGAGCCGTTGGTGACGGTGGGGAGGAGCGCCTCGGCCTGTGCGAGGGATTCGATGAGTTGTTCGCGGGTGGCCTGTCGTTTGAGGGCGGCTTTGAAGGCGTCGTTCTGGAGGACGAAGCCGAGCCGGGACAGCAGGTGGAGGTGTGCGCGGACGGTGGGGCTGATGAGTGTGAAGAGGATGTTGACGGGTTGGCCGTCGATGGAGCCGAAGTGGATGGGATGTTCGAGGAAGCAGAGGGTGATGGTGGGTTTGGTGACGTGAAGGACGATGGGGTTACGGACGTGGGGGATGGCGATGCCGTCGCCGATGCCGGTGGAGCCGAGTGTTTCGCGGGCGAGCATGACCTGGTAGAGGAAGTCGCGGTCCACCTCGTCGGGGAGGTTGAGCAGGTTGACGACGGCACGGAGGACGGAGGGTTTGTCGTCGCCCTCGACGCGGTAGGCGACTCCGCCGGTTTTGAGGGCGTCGGCGGCGTTGGGGAGGGGGACTTTGCTCGGCTCGCTTTCGAGGAAGATATCGGGGGAGATGGCGATTCGCCTGCTGGTCGCCCATTCAAGCAGTTCCGCCCGGTTGAAACGGAACTGCTCATTGATGCGATAGACAGGGAGGACGCCCTGCTTGATCCATCGGTAGATGGTTTTGGTGGAGACGTTTAAGAACTTGGCGGCATCTTGAACGGATAGTTGCATCGAGACATCTCCGTGGACTTATCAATCCAAAGAAAGACATTGATGGACATTGTTATGTCGGTGTCGCCGGATGTCAATGGTTTTTTTGGGGGGGGTGTTTTTTGGGGGGTGGCGGGACGCTCGCGTTGGGGCAATTGCAAGTAGCGTGGCGGGAGGTTCAAGTTTGCGGCTTGCAGTTTGTGGTTTTCAGGCCCTAACCGCAAACCGAAAACCAGTGCCTGCCATCCGCTGGATTTTCGCCTACTTGCGTTTGCCCTGACTGAACATGTCGCCGTGCGTGAACAGCGGATCGCCGATATCGGGAAAACAAGGGGGTTTCGCCGTCAAAAACCACCGATTCCGGGACCACCTCCCAAAATTTTCCGGTCTTGGTGTCGATTTACACTTGAAATTGGACATATAAACCCTATATTTGTTCGGACCCCTTGGCCCCCCGCCCCCGGAAGGTTCATGTGGCCTGCAAGCGCCATCTGCGCCTGACAACTTCCGGGGGGGGCCGCCTGACGTGATCGTGCGGAATACTGACGATCACACAAACATCCCGATCCTTCAACCCCCAGGTGACCGCATGACGACTACCGCCACGGCTACGACTACCACCAACAGCAAACTCCAGAAGTTCGTTGATGAGACGGCCGCGATGTGCAAGCCGCACAACATCTATTGGTGCGACGGCTCACCGGTCGAGTACCAGGCGATGCTCAATGCGATGGTCCGCAGCGGAACCGCCCAGTGGCTCGACCCGGCCAAGCGCCCGAACAGCATCTTCGTCCGCTCCGACCCCGCTGACGTGGCGCGTGTGGAAGAGTTCACCTTCATCGCTTCGGAGAAACAGGAAGACGCCGGCCCGACCAACAACTGGAAATCGCCCTCCGAATTGAAAGCCACCCTCCGCAAACTGTACGATGGCTGCATGGCCGGTCGCACCCTCTATGTCATTCCCTACTCGATGGGCCCCATCGGTTCGCCCATCGCCAAGATCGGCATTGAAATCACCGACTCGCCCTACGTCGTGGCCAACATGCACATCATGGCGCGCGTCGGCAGCAAAGTCCTCGAAGTGCTCGGTGACAGCGAAGACTTCGTTCGCGGCATCCACTCCGTCGGCCACCCCCTCAAAACCCCGACCCAGGCCGATGTGCCCTGGCCCTGTGACGCTCACAACAAATACATCACCCACTACCCCGAAACCCGCGAAATCTGGAGCTACGGTTCGGGCTACGGCGGCAACGCCCTGCTCGGCAAAAAGTGTCACGCCCTCCGCATCGCCTCCGTCCAGGCCCGCGATGAAGGGTGGATGGCTGAGCATATGCTCATTCTCAAACTTACCAATCCCCAGGGCACGGTCAAGTTCGTCGCCGCCGCGTTCCCCTCGGCCTGCGGCAAAACCAACCTCGCCATGATGACCCCCACCCTCAAGGGTTGGAAGGTCGAAACCATCGGCGACGACATCGCTTGGATGAAGTTCGGCCCGGACGGCCGCTTGTATGCCATCAATCCCGAAGCCGGTTTCTTCGGCGTGGCCCCCGGTACCAATTACACGTCGAATCCGAATGCGATGGAATCCGCCAAGCAAAACAGCATCTTCACCAACTGCTCCCTCACCGATGACAACAACGTCTGGTGGGAAGACATGTCGCCCGCCCCATCGCATATGACCGACTGGCTCCGACGTGAGTGGACGCCGGACTGTGGCCGAAAAGCCGCGCATCCCAATGCCCGCTTCACCGCACCGGCACGCCAGTGCCCCGTGATCGCCAAGGAATGGGAAGACCCCAGGGGCGTGCCGATCAGCGCGATTCTCTTCGGCGGTCGCCGCGCTTCGACCCAACCGCTGGTCATTCAGTCCACGAGCTGGCAGCATGGCACGTTCCTCGGAGCCGCGATGGCGTCCGAGATGACCGCCGCCGCCGCCGGAACCGTCGGTAAGCTGCGTTTTGATCCGATGGCCATGCTGCCTTTCTGCGGCTACCATATGGGCGAATACTTCAACCACTGGCTGAAAATGGGCGTCAAGGGCGGCGACAAGATGCCCAAAATCTTCTACGTCAACTGGTTCCGCAAAAACGATCAGGGCAAGTGGCTCTGGCCCGGCTTCGGCGAAAACAGCCGCGTTCTCAAGTGGGTCTTTGAACGATGCGACGGCAACGCCGCCGCGAAGGAAACCCCCATCGGCTCCGTCCCCGCCGACGGCGCCCTCGATGTGTCCGGCCTGAAAGTCGATGCCGCCGATCTGAAGGAACTGATGAAGGTCGATGCCAAAGAATGGCTCGCCGTCGTCCCGCAGATCGCCGAACACTTCGCCAAGTTCGGCAATAAACTGCCCAAACAACTGAGCGAAGAACTCGCCGCGTTGACCAAACGTCTGGAAGCCGCGAAATAAACGCATGTTCGGGAGCGGGGTGCCGGCCGCAAGCCGCACAACGCATCCCGCACAGCGCAGACCGTATTTTCTTCCTCCTCCGCGCGGATCGCCACCTTAATGGGGCGATCCGCGTTTTTTTCTTGCCCGGGTTTTGGATAAGTCCGTCAAGCCCGGATGATTCACCGCAACAGACGCCCAGACGCGGAGAAGAAAATGGGAATCACGGATAAACACGGATGAACACAAATCGGATTGAATCAAAATCAATCCGCGTTCATCCGTGTTCATCCGCGGTTATCATCCTTGCGATAAACGCAAAACAACTATATTGCCACATGGCGATAGATTAAAAACGGGCTACGTCCCCGTTTCCTTCTCACACGTTTTCCGAAGCTCATTTCGCTTCATCGCTCATCGCTTTCACCGACTTTTCACACGTTTTCCCGGTGAATCACCCCCGAAAAAGATGCGCCGCGACGCAGCGCAGGATTTCGTAGCTGTGGCGGCCGCCAAACGCATCGAAGGCGGGCTTGAGCCGGCCTTGTTCCTCGGCGGGCTGACGCTCGAACTGATCGACGATCTCGGCGAATTGCGCATCGGTCAGCGGCACAATCCGGGGATCGCGGGCATCGAGCAGACCGGCGGCGATGGCTTCGGCGATGTGGCTCCAGATCGTGCTCGGCGACAATTGCCGCTGTTGGGCGACCTGTTCGACGGTGTTGCCGAGATTCAGACGATTCACCGTGTCCATCACGCTGTCGCCCATCGGGGGTTCGGGCGAAAGATCATCTTCCGTCGCCGGCATCTCGGACGGCGCGACGGAGGAACCGGCGATCACATCGAGAAACACCCGCCCATACTGTTCGAGTTTGCGTTGCCCCACGCCATGCACGGCGGCCATTTGCGACAAACTTCCGGGGGCGCGAAGCACCATGTCGATCAGGGTGCGGTCGCCGAACACGACATAGGGAGGCACGCCCTGTTCGTCGGCCAATCGTCGGCGCAGCTCGCGCAGTTGCTGGAACAATTGCTTCTGTGCGTCGGTGGTCAGCAGATTGTACGTTTGCCCTCGCCGCTCGCCTGCTTTCTGCTTGCGGGGGCGTTCGACGACATCGCGGCGGAGGGTGACAGTTTGCTCTTTGCGCAAAATGGGGCGGGACTTGTCGGTGAGGCGGAGCGTGTTGTGTTCGCCATCGACATGCAGCGCGCCGATGGAGACGAGTTGTCGCAACACGCTGCGCCAGCCGCGCTGGTCGAGTTCCTTGCCGATGCCGAAGGTGCTGAGTCGGTCGTGGCGGAATCGTTCGACTTTTTCGGTGTTTTTGCCGAGCAGCACGTCGATGACGTGACCGGCCCCGAAGGATTGTTCGACACGGAAGACGCACGACAACGCTTTTTGCGCGGCGATGGTGGCGTCAAACATCACGGCGGGGTTCAGGCAGGTGTCGCAGTTGCCGCAGGGATGGTCGTAATGATCGCCGAAGTAGTTGATGAGTACCTGCCGGCGGCATTGCGCGGTTTCGCAATAGTCGATCAGCGCATCGAGTTTCGCGTGTTCGATCTGTTTTTGCTGGGGCGGGGAACCGGCCCGGTCGATGAATTGGCGAAGCATCACCGTATCCGACAAGCCGTAGGTCATCCATGCGTCGGCGGGCAGGCCGTCGCGCCCGGCGCGTCCGGTTTCCTGGTAGTAGGCCTCGATGCTTTTGGGCAGATCGAGGTGGGCGACGTAGCGGACATCGGGTTTGTCGATGCCCATGCCGAACGCGATCGTGGCGACGATGATGAGTTTGTCTTCGTGGATGAATCGCTGCTGATTTTTGTGGCGCACATGCTTGTCGAGACCGGCGTGATAGGGCAGTGCGTTGAGTTTTTGGGATTGGAGGAACTCGGCGACCTGTTCGGTTTTTTTGCGTGAGAGGCAGTAGATGATGCCGGACTCGTCGAGGTGGCCGTCGTTGAGGAACGCCATGAGTTGTTGGCGGGGGCTGGTTTTCGGCGTGACGGTGTAGCGGATGTTGGGACGGTCGAAGCCGCTGATGAAGTGACCGGCGGAATGAAGATTGAGGCGAGCCACGATGTCGGCGCGTGTGGGCGCGTCGGCGGTGGCGGTGAGGGCGAGGCGAGGCACCCCCGGAAATCGCTCGTGAAGTACGGACAGTTGCATGTATTCGGGGCGGAAGTCGTGGCCCCACTGGCTGACGCAGTGGGCTTCGTCGATGGCGAAGAGGGCGAGTTTCGCGCGGGCCAGTTGATCGAGAAAACGCGGCTGGCAGAGACGTTCGGGGGAGACGTACACCAGATCGAACTTGCCCGCGATCATGTCTCGTTCGGCTTGCATGGCCAGGTCGGGCGGCATGGTGGAGTTGATGTAGGTGACGCGCACGCCGAGTTGTTGGAGGGCTTGCACCTGATCGGCCATGAGGGCGATGAGCGGGCTGACGACAATGCCCACCCCCGGAAGGATGAGTGAGGGAAGCTGGTAGCAGAGGGACTTGCCGCCGCCGGTGGGCATGATGACCAGGGCGTCGCCGCCGGCGAGAACGGCGTCGATGATCTGTCGTTGAGGCCCGCGGAAGTTGTCGAAGCCGAACACTTCGCGCAACACGGTCGCGGGGGCGGCGGGATCGGCGGCTTGTGAGGCGTCACGATTCATATGCGCATTATGCACCGGAACGGATCGGATTGCAGGGGCGGCGGCCCCGTCACGACTCGGCGGCTGTAAAATAAAAACAACCGCCGGGAACGCCGACGGTTGAAGGCCTATGTCGAAGACATAGGGGTTGCTCCATCATGCTACTTCATTGGCGCGATACATGAAACCTCAACTACTTCTGCTCACCGGCGGGATCAATCACGACTTCGATCATGCGCGGCGGCGATTGACCGATCTGTTGTCGCCGAGCTTCGATGTCGCCGCAACCACCGATGTGAAAGACCTCGGTCAATTGAGTGACGATCATTTCGCGGCGGCGGTGATCTTCACCTGTGAAAAACTCCACGAACCCCCGCCCCCGGAAGTTTCGGAAGTTTTTGAGGCGGTGACGCGATTCGTGGAAGGCGGCGGCGGATTGGTGTTGATTCACTCGGCGATCACGAGTTTCGCGGATCGGCCGGCGTGGAAACGGTTGATCGGCGCGGAGATGGCCGGGGGCACGCTGGATCAGCGATACATGCTGGCGTGGGACGATGCGAAGCACCCGGTGGTCGCGGGCGTGGAGCCGTGGGAGATCGACGATGAACATTATCAACTGACCGTCCCCCGGCGGGGCCAATTCATTGGCCCCGCCCCCGGAAGTTGGGTGTTCGCGTCATCGCTGTGGCAGGGGCAACGATACGTTTTCGGCTATGAGCGCATCGTGGACCGGGGGCGCATCATCGCGCTGGCGGCGGGCCATCGCAGCGCGACGCTCGATGATGTACGCTACGGAAAACTGATTCAGCAGGCGGCCCGACATGCCGCGAAGGAGTAATCGACATGCCCGACCGTTATCCGCCGATCAACGCCAAATGTCCGCATCTGCTGCACGGCGGGGATTACAACCCCGACCAGTGGCTGGATCGTCCGGACATTCTGGCCGAGGACATGCGGCTGATGGCGCTGGCCCATTGCAATGCGGCGACTCTCGGCATCTTCGCATGGACGGCGCTGGAACCGGAAGAGGGGCGTTTCGAGTTCGGCTGGCTGGACGCGGCGATGGATCGACTGGCGGACAACGGCGCGTTCGCCGTGCTGGCCACGCCCAGCGGTGCCAGACCGGCGTGGATGAGTCACAAGTACCCGCAGGTATTACGCGTTCGCGCCGATCGCGGCCGCAACCTGCACGGCACACGACACAATCACTGCTTCACCTCGCCGATCTACCGCGAAAAAGTCGGCGTCATCAATCACAAACTCGCCGAACGATACAAGGATCACCCCGCCCTGCTGGTCTGGCACATCTCCAACGAATACAACGGCGACTGCCACTGCCCGCTGTGCCAGGACGCCTTTCGCCAGTGGCTGCGCGGGCGATACGGCGACGACCTGGACCGGCTGAATCGCGCGTGGTGGACCACCTTTTGGAGCCACACCTACACCGACTGGTCGCAGGTCGAATCGCCCAGCCCCATCGGCGAAAGCGCGGTGCATGGCCACAATCTGGACTGGAAGCGTTTCGTCACGCACCAGACCGCGGACTTCATGCGGCACGAAATCGCGCCGCTGAAAAAAATCACGCCCGACATTCCCGTGACCACCAACTTTATGGGTGTGTACCCCGGCTTGAATTACTGGCAACTGGCCGAACTATGCGATGTGATTTCGTGGGACAGTTACCCGTCGTGGCATGAGGCCGACAGCGATGTCGGACTCGCGGCGAAGATCGCTTTCATGCACGACATCAACCGCTGCCTCAAGGGGGGCCGGCCTTTCATGCTGATGGAATCGACGCCCAGTCACGTCAACTGGCAGCCGGTGTGCAAGCTCAAACGGGACGGCATGCACCTGCTGTCATCGTTGCACGCGATCGCGCACGGCAGCGACACGGTGCAGTATTTCCAGTGGCGTAAAAGCCGGGGCGCCAGCGAAAAGCTGCACGGGGCGGTGGTCGATCACGTCGGCCACGAACACACCCGCGTGTTCCGTGAAGTAGCGAAAGTGGGCGAATCGCTGAGCCAACTCGATGCGGTGGTCGGCACGACCAAACCCGCCGAAGCCGCGGTGATTTATGACTGGGAAAACCGCTGGGCCATTGACGATTTGCAGGGGCTGGGCCGGGAACAGAAAAAATACGAGGAAACATGCGTCGCGCATTATCGCGCGCTGTGGCGGCTGAACCTCGGCGTCGATGTCATCGACCAGACCGTCGATCTGTCGCGCTATCGACTGGTCGTCGCGCCGATGCTTTACATGCTGCGACCGGGCATGGCGAAAAAACTGCGACGATTCGTCGAAGACGGCGGTACGCTGGTGATGACCTACTGGTCCGGCATCGTCGATGAAAACGACCTGTGCCACCTCGGCGGCTGGCCCGGCGAAGGCCTGGGGGAAGTGCTCGGCATCTGGGACGAGGAAACCGACACGCTCCATCCCGCCCAGCGCAATCATATCATCTTCACGGATGACAACGAACTGGCCCTCGACGGCGATTATGAGGTGCGCGACCTGTGCGCGTTGATTCACTCACGCGGCGCGCAGGTGCTGGCCGCATATGCCGGCGATTTTTACGCGGGCCGACCGGCGATGACCCTCAACCGCTTCGGCAAGGGCGAGGCGTTCTACATCGCGGCGAGGGGTGATGATGAACTGCTCACAGCGTTGTACACGAAACTCGCCCGCCGCCTGCACCTTCCGGCGGCGCTGGAAAAGCGAAGCCCCGAAGGCGTGAGCGTGCAACTCCGCACCGACGGCCGGCAACGATTTTTATTCGCGATGAACTTCACAACGGCGACGCAAACCGTGCAACTGGACGCCGGCACGTACCGCAACCTGCTGACCGGGCGCGATGTGACGGGCGAACTGGAACTGCCCGGCTACGGCGTGGCGGTGCTGCGAAGGTAGCGATTGCCGTCATTGCGTTCCACCTCTCAGTTCGGAAATAACGATCATTCTATATTCGACGAAAATAGAATATTCAGCGACATCATTTCACTCGGCGAATACCGCGAAATTCGCATAAGTCTCAGGCGATTGGCAGGCCGCGTCGAACCCAACGCCGCCGCGCGCGCGAACGAAACGGGGACGCGGCGGCTCTGTCTCCACCCTCGTAATTTGTGCGGCTGACTGGAGCTACGCCGCATGATCGGGCGATGGCAAGGGGAGGGAAACCTGTCAATCGCCACGGACGGCGATGCTCGCGGCCGACGACTTGGCTCGCCAAACCCTGCCCGATCACACCAGCAAGTTCCGCCGACTGGACTTCACGCTCCCGCAACTGTTCGCCTGTCTGGTGATCCGCGAGATGCTTCACCTGAGCCATCGCAAAACCGAAACGCTTCTGCGCGACTGCATGGCGTGGCTGGCGGACATCGGATTGACTCACGTGCCGGATCACAACACGCTGTGGCACGTGTGCATCTGGGCAGCGGTTCGGATGCGTCGGATTTCGTTCCTCTGTGGCGCGATGCCCGGCGACGCGCGCCGATCACCGTGGCGGTGGCCGACAGCGGATTCGACTCGGAAGACAATCATCGCCGGGCGCGCCGTGATATGAAGGTGCGTTCGATCATTCCCGCCCAGGCCGGACGGCCCAGTTCCAAGCCGCCGGTCGGTTACTGGCGGCAGCACATGCGCCGACGCTTTGTCCGCCGCGCCGATCATCGCCTCTACGGTCCAGGGGCGCAGGCCGAAACGATCCACCGCATGCTCAAACGCAACATGGGTGACGCGCTGCGATCCCGTCTGCGAACCCGACGCAAGAACGAGATGCTTTTCCGCACCGTGGTTCACAACATCACCCTCACCGCCAAGCTGGAGTCAGGGTAGAGACAGAGCCGCTGCGTCCCCGTTCCGCTTTCTACTCACTACTCGCTACCCCCCCCCCGACCACCTGTTTTAACTGCGATTGCACTTCGTTGGCTTGTTGCGTTTGCCCCGCGTCGTTCAGTTTCTTCGCGTACATCAGGCCGACGCGGTACCAGTTGCTTTGCTGCGCGAACGAGCCGGCCATGCCTGAGGGTTTGTCCAGTTGCTTCCACGTCTGTCCGTACAACTGCACCACGCGTTTGCCCAGTCCCGACTTGTCGAGCATCTGTTCGGTTTTCTCCAACGCCGTCACCACGAACGGGCCGTCGTTGGCGAAACGGTTGATGACATCCTCGTAGCACTTGCCGGCCATGTCGGGCTTGTTCTGTTTTTCCCACAACGCGGCCTGTTTCATCCGCACCTCGGCGGCGAGGTCTTTGCGAAGCGTCATCAGGGCGAACGCAGCTTCCCACAGGTTGTTTTGTTCGCGCGGGTCGTCGATGGTCTGAATCATCGGTTCGAGAATGGCGAACATGAAATCGGGGTATTTCTTGCCGGTCAGCCGCTGAAGTTTGTCGGCCCAGCTTTTTTTCTGCGACAGCGTCAGCCGGTTCTGACTCGCCAGCGAACGAAGGGCGAACCACACTTCATCGAGACAGGGATTGTGTCTGGCCGCGGCGTCGAGCAGCACCAGCAGTTGATCGGCGTCATTGGCGCGCGGCGTGCCGAACTCCGTCGCCGGGTCGGCGTCCATCGCCTGGACCGCCGGTAGTTGGGCGGGGGCTTTGACGCGGCTGAACATGATCGCGGCGGTGACCAGTGCCTTGGCGGCATCGCGCTCGCCGCCCTTGATACGGATCAGTTCCGCCCGCACGGCGACGAAGCCGTCATAGACCAGGTGGTGGGTCTGCGGGTCTTCGACCACGCCGCGCAGGCCCTGATATTCGGGGTATCGTCCGAGGTTGAAGTTCCACGCGGCGGTGCGGCCCTGGGGTTGGAGGAAGCCGACCCATGCGTGGCCGACTTCGCCGGACTGCGCGGTGACATATGCCGACGGATCGCCGATGGCCTTGGCGACGGTCATGGCGAAGTAGGCCTGATCGGCGCAGACCCCGCCGTACTGCAAGATGTTCGGCAGGGAGAAGCCCTTGACGGTGACCATTTTGGGCCGGCCGGTGCGCAGGTGGTCGAAGTCGTATTTGACCTTGAAAAACAGCTTGCCCGCTTCGCGGTCGCCGGCGAACTTGCCCAGCGCCCAGTTCATTTCTTCAACGCTCGCGGTGGTATCGACGACCCAGATCAACAGATCGGTCGGCACGCCCTTGATGCCGAACAGCATCTTCTTTTCATTCTTCACGTAGTAGTCGAACAGGTTGACCACGTTGTCGCTCTTGGCGGTGTTTTCATTGATGCGTTTGACCATCGGCACGTCATGCACCACGCACAGCGCCGCGGTGAGCGTCGGGTAATCGGCCAATTGTTCGCCCCTGGCGTCGATCAATTTCAACAACACGGCGTACACCTGTTCGGGCTTTTCTTCGGGGCGGATCGTGAACGCCAGTTCACGCGCCAGTTCGTCGTGCTTCAGCAGATAATCCAGCACCCTGATCCGCTGGTCTTTGTCGGTGACGCACGCCAGTTGATCGGTCAGCCGGGCGGTGAACGCCGCGTCGATGAACGCCTGCGTTTCGGTCAACGGGGCGTAAGCGGCGACCGTGCCCAGCAGCAATTCGCCGTCGGCTTTCGCCTTGCCAGCGTCCTGTTCGCGGAACTCGGCGAAAATCGCCTTCATGCGCGCGGTCGTCAGCTTGCCCCAGTCCGGTCTGTTTCGCGGCACCAGCGTCTGCGCACCGCAAACACCGCCCAGCAACAGGGCGATGCCCACGCTGAAACGCAACGATCTGAGCGGCGAAATGTCGGACACGTGTCACCTCCGGGAGAAGCGATGAGCAATGAGTGGCTGTATTCGATCTTTTATCACAAAAAGTGCGGAGCCACAAAGAAAGTGGGAAGGCGGAAGGCGGAAGTGGGAAGTAAAGACCCGCGCTTCCGATTTGCGACGTGCGACGTGCGTGCGAACACCACGGCCTACCGCCGAGGACGGCGTCATGCCGTGCTTGGAAGTATTGAGGACTTTCTTTACTTCCGACTTCCCACTTCCGCCTTCCGCCTTCCCACTTTCTTCCCACTTCCCACTTCGTAAGGAACCGCGAAAGAATAGCTTGAGCGATTATCACCTGGGGCGAATGGTGTAATTCCACTCGCCGTGAAAGTCGGCCGGGGTGCAGTGGACGGTGGCCCATTGCTGCTTGCTGACCTTTTGCC
>Ga0172380_10003007_pt1 | contig 24327 bp, 18 predicted proteins | sample Leawe162metaG_FD_119747 | JGI IMG/M metagenome (GOLD analysis project Ga0172380, IMG submission 119747) | Leachate microbial communities from a municipal landfill in Southern Ontario, Canada - Leachate well 162 metaG | ecosystem: Engineered > Solid waste > Landfill > Unclassified | place...
AACCGCGCAGCAATAAGGCTCCATAAGCAAGAAGGCCCCCGATATCGGGGGCCTTCTTGCTGGCGTCGGTGCTGCACTTTTGCTCCGGAAATCTGCTGCACATTCTCTCCGGCGTTGACACTTCTCGGCGCATTACTTCTAAAGATCATGTACTCGCGGATCGCGGATACGACGCAAACTGGATTAGGGAGCCCGCGCGCCGCGACCCGATATGACAAGCTCGCGGCCAACTATCTGGCCTTCGTCAACCTTGCATTCCTCTTACCAATCGCCTTTCTGGCGACGCGGTACCTCGACGGCGAACGCGCTTCGAATGTGGGCCTGAGCAATCTCGCGATCTTTCGGGCTCAGCTTTTCGCAAGCCGCCAAGACCAAGCATATTTGTTCGACGGTGATCGTTCCCAACGTGCCTGCAACTTCCGCTTCAATAATTTCCGACATGCGGTATCGAATCGCGCCCGAATAAAGCTTGATGAACGGGACTTTGCCGCGCTTCCGGAGATTGCAAACGTGCGTGGGCGTATATCGCCAATGGCTGCATAACTCGTCCGACGTCATCAGCACGTCCGAAAGCAGATCGATGAGCGGCCGGTAAGCCGTCGGCATACGACGCACGCGTTTGACTGTCGGAAGCACAGCGACCTCAAACCGTAGGGGCTAAATAGACAATGCAGATAGACAAGCTTGCCCTCGCCAAGGTTGATTGGTTTAAAGATCAATGTCGATTCGAGGATCGACGATGCAAAGGCTCTTGCTACTAATCGCTCTGGCGGCCCTCTATCCCGCGGCCCCAGCGAACGCAAAAACTTATACCCCCACCGAACTGCAAGCTCTGGTGCGAGCAGGGCGATATCCAGAGCAAGGGGATGTAACCAAGACCGTAGTAGATAGGAGCTATGCGGCTTGCATTATCGCGTTGGAATCTATGGTCGACGCGATTCACCCCAATTACCCGACGGCGACAATAGCCAGTACAAGCCTTCTGCGGACAGAGAAAGTTTGGACGAATGACGCTGCCCTCACCGTCACTTGCGACGCCGTGCGCAACAAAATTATCATTACGCGATCGCCCTATCTTTGACATGCTGGCATCGGCGCCGAGCGCTGGGCGAACGACTTTCGAATGTGATCTTGAGCCATCGCGCGTGCTTCGATGGTCAGAGCCTCACATGCTGCCAGCGCGAGACATACGCGCTCGACGGTCATTGGCCCGGCGCTGCCGCTAATCTCCGCAGCGGCAACTTCTGACAGCCGATAACGAATGCCGCTCCCACCTGCGAGCTTGATAAAGGGGATTCCTTTTTCCCGTCTGCGAAGATTGCACAGATGCGAAGGGCTTAGGCGCCAGTGCTCGCAAAGTTCGGCCGGAGTCAGCAGGACGCTTTCAAGCATGGCGAGAAGCGGCTTGTACGCTTCGACGCCATGCGCGGCATGTGGGGAGAGCTTAATCATCGATTTTCGAGCCCGAAAGCGTTACATGACGGCGAAAATGTGCCGCATTGGCTCCGAGAAACTTCAGTCGCGGAACCTCGCCCGAACACGAATATTTCCGGGTCCGCATCTTCTACCAGTTCCGCACCGTAACGCTCCGCGATCACGCGCGCCTCGGTAGCCAGGGTTGATATCGGTTTTTTCTTCAACAGAGCTTGTCGGGCGTCCCGAGCGAGCCGGCCGAGCGCCATCGCGTCGTCTGCTATCTCGTCCGCATTGAAGGCTCGCGCCGCCCGCGTCTTGGCAACAATGGTTGGCCGGTTTGAAATACGGTCTCGAGAGAAAATGGTGGCAACAGACGGGCGCAGCCCTCCTCCTGCTCAAGGATGGCTCAAGGATGGCGTTCTAGAAATAGGTGTCCGATGACAGGGGATGATCGTCTTACGATGAAGATCTCGACGCCGGACGGCGACGAAATTGATCCCGGTGAAGGCATGCGATCGCTGTCCACTTTACAACAGGCGTGGCAAGGCGAAATCGCAGGCGGACCGCCACGGCAGTGTCGTCCAAAGTCGTCAGAAACCAACTGACTTCCATAAGCGAAAGTGAAAACGACTATGAGCGGTAACAAACGATTGAATGACTACCAAAGCATTCCCAACTTCTCCCCTTGATTCTGGATCGAAAGAAAATATTGGTAATCAGTTGCTTGATGCCGAGGGGGCGATGAGGAACTACATCTTTGAGATGCCACGCTATCACAAGCGCGTGGCGTTGCTTGTTGCCGATTTTATTATTCTCAGCACTGCTCTATGGGTGCCTCTGTCGGTTCGCTTCGGTGTGCTCTATGTCCCGCCAACCGGCGTAGCCTTAGCGTTGGTTCTAGCCGCTCCCCTCATCACGATCGCTACGCTGTGGCACTTCAATGTCTATCGGGTGGTGACGCGCTTTGTCGGTTATCGAGGTGCCACGCAAATCGTGCTCGCCGTCGGGCTGTCCACGCTGATCTGGGCACTCCTGGTATTCATGTCCGGACAAAATGGCATACCGCGCTCGGTCATCATCCCCTTTGGGCTTACGGGAGCACTTTTAGTTATTGCGACGCGCTATGCGATTAAGGCGATACTCAACAGTGCTGACATACCCACGGCGCGCGAATTCTCCGGCGTGCCGCCCAAGCCGACGCTGATTTACGGTGCTGGTCGGATGGGCGTTGAACTGCTGAAAACCGTGCGGCGTGCGCGCGATCGCGACATCGTGGCTTTCATCGATTCCTCGCCGACCCTCTGGCGCCAGTACGCGGTTGGGGTGAAAATCTATCCGCCGCACCGTCTCGCTGGGCTGATTGCATCCGAAAGTGTTTGTGAGGTTTTGGTTGCCCTGCCAGGCTCGCAAAAGCAGGAGAGGCGCGAGGTTCTGAAGCAGCTCGAACAGCTTCCGGTCTCGGTGAAGGTTTTGCCGGCATATGAGGATTTTACGTCCGGCCACGTCGGCGTCAGCAGCTTACGCGATGTGGATGTCAACGATCTTTTGGGCCGCGAGCCCGTGATGCCCCGGTCTGAGCTTTTGGCTCGCAACACGCGAGGCAAATCGGTTCTCGTGACGGGCGCTGGCGGCTCCATCGGTACCGAGCTGGTTCGCCAAGTGGTACGTCAGTTGCCGCGCCTCGTCGTGCTGCTCGATATTTCCGAGGCAGCCCTTTACAGGATCGAGCTTGAGATGAGCGAGACCCTGGCCGAGTTGCCTGAGGATGTCGCCAGACCTCGCCTCGTGCCCGTTTTGGGCTCGGTCGGTGACGACAAACTGGTGAATGCCCTGCTGATCGAGCACCGCGTCGAGACCATTTATCACGCCGCTGCGTACAAGCATGTGCCCATGGTGGAGTCCAATCCGATCGCCGGCGTCGAGAACAACGTGCTTGGCACGCTCGTCATCGCCAAGGCGGCGGTACGCTGCGGCGTCGAGCGCTTTGTTTTGATATCGACCGACAAGGCGGTGCGCCCGACCAACATCATGGGCGCGTCGAAGCGCCTTTCTGAACTCGTATTGCAGGCCAAGGCGGCACGGCAGGTGGGGACGGTCTTCACGGCTGTTCGCTTCGGCAACGTCATCGACAGCTCGGGCTCGGTGGTGCCGCGCTTTCGCAAGCAGATCAGCGCTGGCGGACCCATCACGGTGACCCACCCGGACGTCGTGCGTTATTTCATGTCGATCCCTGAGGCGGCCGAGCTTGTGGTGCAGGCCGGCGCTATGGCAACCGGCGGCGAGGTGTTCGTGCTGCAGATGGGAGAGCCGGTGCGCATCCTCGATCTCGCACGTCTCATGGTGCGGCTCTCGAATCGTGAGGTGCGCGACGAGTTCAACCCGAACGGAGACATCGACATCATCTTCACCGGCTTGCGGCCGGGCGAGAAGCTGTTCGAGGAACTCTTGATCGGCGCCCGCACCGAAGCTACCGAGCATCCGCGCATCTACAAGTCCGACGAGCCTTTCTTGCCATGGAGCGAGATCAAGCACGAGCTCGATGTGTTGAAACTCGCGACCGAGGCCTATGATACGGCCGCGCTTAAGAACGTGTTAGAACGTACCGTTGAAGGATATCACCCAGGGCCCGATCCCAGGACTGGCGAAGGCGCGCCCAAAAACCGCCCGGACGAGCAGGGCTCGGCTGCAGTGCATTGATGGCTCTGCCTGGAAGTTCTCGATATCCCCGTTAAGCAAGAAGGGTTGGTCCGGTTAAAAAGGTTATGTTGTTGCGCTGAGGTGTTCATCCTTCCGAATTGACGCGCATTGCGCAATTTCAGGCCGCATCATTGCCAAGAATACGGGGAGCCACAAAAACACATAGTGCGTGTTGAAGAAGCGAAGCGGCTCACTCAAATCTGACGCCATGAATCCATTGGCGAATATAAGCGATGCCACGACGAAAAATTTCTCGTCCTTGTTTTTCAATTTGGATGCCCGGGAGAGCGCAACGGCCATCACGCATACAAAAAATAGAGCCAGCGGGATTCCATAATGCAGCGCCATGCCGAGATATGTGTTGTGAGCGTGCGGGATGCCTTCGAAGCGAAAAGCGTATCCGACACCCCAGAGTGGATGCTGGGCGATCGTATCGAGGCTCTGCATCCAGACATCGAATCTTGAGGGATCGCGACAAGCAAGTTCGATCGTGGGGCAGAGCAGATGCCGGATCGGAGCTGCGAGCAATACACTGGCTGTCACCAATGCATAGGCGCCGAACGCGCAGACAAAGAGCAATGTCCGCGAGCCATTGGAAACAATCAAGGGTGTAACGCAGAGCGCAAAGACGAGCGCGAGAAGCGGGCCGCGGCTTCCGGCAAGATAGACTCCGGTCAGCGTGCCGCAGACCATGAAGGCGAGCAGGACGACTGTTAGCGGAGCACGCCGGATATCAGCATGATACGCGAGCAACGTGATTGCCGCGATGACGCCTGCTACGATGGCGCCAGCGGCAAGTATCGGGTTTTCCGTTCTGCCGATGAGGAGCAATCTATCGCCGAATTTCGGCGCTGCAATTAATGTGAGGATAACGCAAGCGAATGCTGCAACGGCTATAAGCCGTAGGATCTGGCTGAAACATAGACGCGACTGCACGAACAAGATCAGTCCGTATAATCCCGCTACGAGGAGTACGTGAGATACGCCCGAACCGGGCACCGCGCCCGCAGTTCCGTAGGGGGGCAGCAGTAGGCGCAACCCGCTAGCAATCAGGAAAACCAGGACGATGGGAGCGATCAGCGGCGTCGGGAATTCGGAACCGCGTGCTTCGCGAGCAATCAGTATCCAGCTGGTAGCGAAGCATATGGCGGCAACAGTGTTTGCGAAGCCTCCTTTGAGAAAGAAGATCGAGATCAGGAAAGCGATGAAGAGACCGTATGCTGGATTGTCTTTGATTTTTCGGCTAAGCTGTGCCGACGACAGAGCTCGCGGCTGCAGCTCATTCCATAAGTGCAACATTATGGTTGGCGGTCCTGTCTGACCTTGACGGCGAATCGAAAGTTTCTCCGCAGGGGTAGTTCAACTTGATAAGAGCTGCCTTTTCCCTATGCAAGTTTTTGTCATCAATCTCGCCGCTGCTGCTGATCGTCTCGCCTATATGCGCAAACAGCTCGGGGATGCATTCGAACGCATCGATGCGGTCCGCGGGCACGAGGTTCCGGCGCGATTGGCGGCGAACTTCAGCGGGACAATACCGATACTGCCTGGCGAGATCGGCTGTTACGCCAGCCATCTCATGGCCGCCGAGGAAATTCTTGCGCGCGGGTTGCCCTACGCCATCGTGCTCGAGGATGATGCCGAGCTAGGGCTTGGCTTTCACGATATTGTCGAGACGTGTTTACGCCGTTTGCCTTCAGATTGGGACATTGTCGGCTTGGCAGATGTCAAACATCGTCCACACCATCGGCTCTCGCAATTGAGTAGCGACCATTATTTGGTGCGCTATGCGCATTTTCCGAAGACGACGACCGCTTATGTGCTCAGTCAGTCGGGCTGTCGAAAGCTGCTGGCGTCCCGTCAAAGGAGGCGCCCGGTTGATGTCGACATACGCTATGGGTGGGAGATGGGCCTCAACGATTACGGTATTCTGCCGCCACCTGTTAGGCCGAGCAACAAGTTCGCGTCTTCGATTCCAAAGAGCACGCGACAGAGGTTCTATTGGAGAGCCAATCCTCTCGGATATCTCAAGGGGCGCATTGACGGATTACGCAAGATGGGATTGGCGAATGCGGCCCGAGCCTACCTGGCGGCCTCGCCGCGCACTGCACTTGATCGCAAACAGCGGTCTTAGTGCATACCACCCAGTGGCGATCGACCTGCGGAAGTCCTGCGTTCGATGCGTTGAGTCGCGCACCATCTCGCCATGCTCACTCAGTTTGATTGAGTAAGGTCGGTTCGGCCGCAATCGAGCGCCAGAGTTTGCGACGGGTTCATGCGCGGCACTTTCTAGCCTTTGCAAAGAGAGCAGGACCAAACAAGATGCCGACTCCAAATACAAATATCGCCCTGCCGATCATCGGCTCTAGGCTCAAGATTTTCCTTTGCGAAAGAGAAATTTTGTCGAGAACCTCGTAGGTATGATAATAATCGTTGTCGTCGGACGACGAGTAGAAATTCGATACCTTAGTGTAGACGTCCGAACTGAATCCTGGAGCCTCGGTTGAGTAGCGAGCAGCGATGACGTCGGCAGTGACATCGCTGTTTTTGGGAAATTCGAAGCTTCGTACGCCATAGTCGGCATCGATAGCGTAGCGTTTTCCGTTGGCGCTATAGATCGTGACCACATGCCCGTTGAGCCCATATGCGGCGGCGTCTACGAGACCGCCACGGCGCAAGGCTTTTGCCAAGATGAATGCTCGTTGATGGCAAAAGCCGCAAATGAACGTCGATGTTGTGAGGACGCCCTGTGACAGTTCGATGAGACCGGCTTTTGCTGCGAACCAAGTCCACCAACTTTGGCGAAAATCGTCCACGGAGCAATGATAGGTTGCTAGGTTTACAACCCTGAGAATTCTATCGGCAAAATCGACGGAGCTTTCGCCGTCACGCCGCTGCAGACGGGGATCGGCGATGCTAGATATGCGTGGCAACGGCGCGTAATTGTAGCCCGGGAGGCTAGATGGAACGGGCAGATTAGTTTGAGATACGCCGGGATGTGTCCAAAAAAAGTTCAGAAGTAGCGGTAATAGGATCAACGTAAGTCCGACGCCGATCCTGATATGCCGCAACACAGGCATTTCCTGTGGCCTTCCCTTTTGATTTACGGATCGTCAAGAGTTAACGATCAGGAGCGAACTCAAAACGCTCGCAAAGCTCTTGGCCATTTACGCGCATCAATAATAGAAATCTCGACAGCGAAACCACTGCTATTAAAGCGCGTGTGCGGCGCCGCTCACGGTATTGTCGTTATTCGATATGATCCCGGAGAAACAACGAGCATGGCTGAGGCGCAAAAACAAATAAAATATCTAGCGATGCTCCGCTATCCACAGTTCGGCATGAGTTCGCGATAGATGTCCAATGTTTGGTTGACAACGGTCTCGATCGTAAAATCCGGATCGAGAGTCGCTCGTGTCGCGTGGCCCAAAATTTTCCGTTCGGCAGGATGTTCGATCAAAGACTTTAGAGCCGCCACTAAAGCCGTTACATCTCGAGGAGGCACGAGTAACCCCGTCTCGCCGTGCTTTATGAGTTCCCGGCATCCCGGAATATCGCTGGCAACGATTGCGCAGCCGCAGGCGGATGCTTCGAGCAGAGCTCTCGGTAACCCTTCGTGATAACTGGGCAGGCAGACAATCTGCGCCTGTTCAAATATGGCGTCCATGTCTTGCCGCCAGCCCCAAATCTCAACGTGCCCTTCGTTTTTCCAAGTCTCCAGTTGATGGGCGGGGATACTCGAGGGATTCATCGGATCCACTTGGCCGACGAGTGCAAAGCGCGCCTTGACGCCAAGAACATGGAGCTGGCGGGCTGCCGCGACGAACTCATAGACGCCTTTCTCCCGCAACAGACGGGCTGGCAGAACGACAAGAGGGGGTTGCTTGAGAGTATCGCAGCGGCGGTATGCCGTCAGATCCACGCCAGAGCCTCGAATGAGGCGTATTGACGTTGGAGTTGAGATACCTAAAGCGAGAAGTTTGCTGCGATCATCGATGTTCTGCACGATGGTGCGGTTGTGATCGTTGCGCAGCGCAATCCTCAGCGCGGGTATGACACCCTTGCGAAGAAGCCTTGCGCGTATAGCGTCCGACGAGAGAACGAAGCCTAATCCGCCTAACGCATTTACGATGCCTTTGACGCGGGTAATTCGGGCTGCAACAGTGCCGTAGAGAACGGGCTTGAGTGCAACATGGTGCACGATGTCAGGCCGATAGCTCCGATAAATCTGAACAAGCCGACGAATCGTTTCTAAATCCGCGAATGGTCCGAGTCGCCCTCTTTGAAAAGCAACTGGGAAAACCGTTAGGCCGGATTTTTCGATAAGGCTGCCGTGTTCGGTTACTCGCGCGGCAAGCGCGACGTCAAATCCCGCATTCAATGCTGCCAAAGCAAGCTGCAAGCGGTGCGATACAAAATACCAGTCTTCGGTGACAACGAACAGGAGCTTCGGCCGAGCTCCACATGAGGAAGCATCCAGACCAGGCTTACCTGAATTTCCGGATATTTCGTTATCGCTCATTGTAGTACGATGCGTACCATTCGACGAAATTCTTGATGCCCTGTTCTATCGGCGTTTTGGGCGAAAAACCGAGATCGGCCGAAGTTGTCTCAATATCGGCGCAGGTTTTTGGAACGTCTCCTGGCTGCAGCGGAAGCATTTCAAGTTTCGCAGTTTTGCCGACAGCTTCCTCGATACACTTTATGAAGTACATCAGTTCAACTGGCTGGTTGTTCCCGAGATTATAGATGCGGAAGGGCGCTTGCGACGTGGCGGGATCGGGATTGGATCCCGACCAGATCGAATCCGCTGTCGCGACCTGGAATAGAGACCGGAGTATGCCGTCGACGATATCGTCGATATACGTGAAATCACGGGCATGATTGCCGTTGTTAAAAATTTTAATCGGCTCGCCAGCCAATATATTGCGCACGAATAGGAAGAGAGACATATCGGGCCGTCCCCACGGCCCATACACGGTGAAGAATCGAAGTCCCGTCGTGGGAAGTCCATAGAGATGTGAGTATGCGTGCGCCATCATCTCGTTCGATTTTTTGCTGGCGGCATACAGGCTGAGAGGGTGGTCGACGCCGTTATGGACGCTGAAGGGCATATTGGTATTGGCACCGTAGACGGAGCTAGACGATGCGTAGACCAGATGCTGGACGTCGTGGTGCCGGCATCCTTCGAGAATATTCAGAAAGCCTACGAGATTGGACTCGACATAGCTGCGCGGGTTCTCAATTGAGTATCGAACGCCAGCTTGGGCGGCCAAATTGATGACGTGTGTCGGTTCTTGGGTTTTGAAGGTCGAATCCAAGAAATCGCGATCTGCGATATTTCCGCCGGCGAAGCAAAAATTCGGGTGAGCTGTGAGTTGCGATAAGCGGGCACGCTTTAGATTGACGTCGTAATAGTCGTTGAGATTATCGAGCCCAACAACTTGAATGCCTCGTTCTAAAAGCGCGATCGTAGTGTGGAAGCCGATGAATCCAGCGGCGCCTGTAAGAAGTACTTTCACGTTGCCTGCAGCCTTTTTTGTGCAATTCGCTTCAAAATCAAAGACGGGCGTCGCTCGCGTTCGTTGGAAGAACATTTTTCAGGTCATAAAGCACACCGTTCTCCTTCAAGAGCGAGCGAAACCACCCCTGGTCCATCGAGCAAAACTGACGATGGCTTACGGCAACGACGGCTGCATCATACTGAGTATATTCGAGTGATGTCAGAGTTTGAATCCCATACTCTCGATAGACCTCGTCGCGATCAGCGACTGGATCGAAAACATCGACTTCTATAGAAAGCTTCTGGAATTCTCGGATGAGATCGACAACTTTTGTGTTGCGAATGTCGGGGCAATTCTCTTTGAACGTCAATCCAAGAATCAAGATGCGCGATCGGGCAACTTCGAGTTGCTTTTGAAGCATCGTCTTGATGACGTCCAAAGCAACCCACGCGGCCATTCCGTCGTTGATACGGCGACCAGCAAGTATCATCTCTGGATGAAACCCTACGGACTGAGCTTTGTGTGTCAGGTAGTAGGGGTCGACGCCGATGCAGTGGCCGCCGACCAAGCCAGGCTTGTAAGCGTGAAAGTTCCATTTGGTCGAAGCGGCTTCGAGAACCTCTCGAGTTTCGATCTCGAGCTTTTTAAAGATTTGCGCAAGCTCATTGACAAGAGCGATATTGACGTCTCGTTGAATGTTCTCAATGACCTTTGCAGCTTCGGCAACACGTATTGAGCTGACCTTGTGTGTTCCGGCGCAAATCGCGCGCTTGTAGACGGCGTCGACCAGGTCCGCCACTTCTGGCGTGGATCCCGATGTTACTTTGGTGATGTCAGGCAGTCGGTGGTCGAGATCGCCAGGATTGATGCGCTCGGGCGAATATCCGGCGAAAAAACCTTCATTGAAAATAAGTCCAGAGCGCTTTTGCAGGATAGGGACGCAAACCTCTTCGGTTGCGCCGGGATAAACTGTCGATTCGAAGACAACGATATCGCCTTTATCGAGCACGCCGCCGACTGTCGCCGATGCTTGCCGTAGGGCTGTCATGTCGGGCTGAAGAGCTCTGTCGATCGGTGTCGGAACAGCGACAATATAGAAGTTGGCACGCTTGAGCTCTTCGAGCGATGACGTGAATATAACGCGGTCGGCCGCCGCAAACTCTTCTGGCGTAACCTCATGTGTATGATCTATCCCTTGACGTAGTGCGGCAACACGGTCGGGGTTTAGGTCAAAGGCAGTGAGGGGAAAATGTTTTGCCAAATGGACGGCTAGAGGAAGACCAACATAACCTAGACCAACCACCCCCACGTGCACGTTTTGAAGATCTATCATATTTCCTCTCTAAGACCTTACACACGCAACTCGCCGCTTGTAGATTTCGGCGATGGGTATTGCAAGGCGCACGGGTATCTGATCTGGAATGAATCCAAGCGAACGCAAGACTGCAAAACCTGCATCCGGCGACGAGAGTATGTCAATGTATGAGGATGATCGCAGCGCAGTCTTTGATGTGTCAGGTCGACTGGTGGTAGGTGACGTGGATGAGAAAGAATTTGCATAGCGGACTCGTTGCAAGGTGACCTCTACCACCATTGACGGCCGCGACATCACGCGTTCGGCTCGTACGGTTATTCTGCTAGCGATCGTCGGGCAGTTCGTTGCTTTTCTTCGAACTGCCATTATCGCAGCCAGCTTCGGCGCATCGCACGTCGTCGATTCCTATTATCTCGGTACGGTCGCGCCATCGTTTATCGCAACGGTTTTCGTAGGCTGTTTGCAAGTCGCCTTTCTAGGTCGTTACGCGGGATTGCTTGCCAAAGGCGACGCGGACCTAGCGCATGCATATCGCAGCCGGATGTTGGCGTTTGTTGTTGCTACGTCGATATTGGCAACATTGGTGTGCGTATGGCGACCCGATGTCATTTTCGGCGTGTTTCTGCCTGGAAACCGAGATGCAGGAGCATTAGGAGGGGCGATCGCACTGAGCGGCATCGCCTACAGTCTCGTTCCAATGATCAGCGCGGATTTTCTCGGGCTGGTCATGAACGCGCATGGTCGGTTTTTTTCGGCCGCTCTGGCGCCCGTCGTCAATGCGGCGGTTTCGGTTGCCGCCTTGGTGCTTTGGCCATCCATTGATATGTCCGCGCTCGTGTGGACGCTCGTCATAGGAAGCTGTGCTCAGTTGCTAGTCATTGTCGTTGGAGCATGGCGTGCGGGGCTTGTCTTCTCGCTGCGATCCACCCTGGCACGTTCTGAAGTTTGGACAACGCTTGCGCTGTCACTGCCGATACTCCCGGCTATCATGCTCTCTAATTCTGCGAACGCTATCCTTCAGTTTCGCACTGCCGAACTTGGAGAGGGCGGGATTGCCATTTTAAATTATGCCCTAAAGCTTTATTTTGCGATTTCTCAAGTCTTGGTCATTGGATTTGGGACGGTCTTGTTGCCACACTTCGCATCGCAGTGGGCGTTGGGTCACCATCAAGAAATTGCGACCATGTTGCGCAGGCTGAGCCGCATCGGAATTGTCGTGTGCGCTTTTCTCTTCTTTTGCGTCGCTACCCTCGGCGTGCCGACTGTTTCCGTCCTTCTCCGCCGCGGTCAATTCAACGACGCGCTATCGGTTCACGTCGCGGATATTTGGCTGGTTCTGACCTTGTCTGTCTTCCCATTGGCGCTGGGCACGTTTATCGCCAAATTAGCGCAGGCAGCTCGACGTTCGACCCTCATCTTGATCAGCAGCGCGCTTTCTTTTTGTATCACCTGGATCGTTGCAACAATTGGTGCGCGGAACGGAAGTCTAGTCACCGTGGCTTTATCGTTTGTGGCAACATTTACGGCGACTACGATATTTTGGCTTGTCTGGCTCATTCGCGTGAATCCTGCAGCGAAGTCAATTATTCCGGAGTCGGCCAAATCGTTTTTTATCGCGCTACTATTGATTGCACCTTTAGCGATCCTCGACGTTTATATCAAACGGTTGACTTCGGATTGGCCAGTTCTCGTCGACCTTGTTGCACGAGGCGCGGCATACTCGATTTTGTTTGGCGGTATGGCTTATGCGTTGCAGGTCAGAACAAAATTTTTCTCTATGTTGGATGTTCCTAAATATGGCTGAGGCGCCGCAAATCGTTTAGGGAGAAGGTCGAAATACTTGAATGGCGGGGATCGAGCGGAATGACAACTGAGCATCGATAGGCGCCATCAAAGTCGTCGAGGAAAGAAAGATTTGGGGATGGGCAGTAAGCGGTGCGTCAAACGGGTCACGATTGTCATTGGCACCCTAAGCGTTGGCGGTACCGAGACGCAGATAGCGCTACTGAGCGAGGGCTTATTAGCTCGTGATTGGAGTGTTGAAGTTTTCGTGTTGGACGCGCGAGGGCCGTTGATGCCTCGTTTGGAGCGCGCGGGAATTCCGTTTATCGATGGAGGATACCGCTCCCGATCAAAATCGCGCCTGATGTGGCTGATAGCATTAGCCAGAAGCGGCCTGAAACTGACCTGGCACCTATGCCGCGCACGCCCTCATGTAGTCCATGGCTTTCTTCCTCTGACCAATTTTTACGCTGCTCTGGCTGGGTTTCTGACGAGGCGCCCGCTCATCGTTACCTCGAAGCGCGCACTGGGTTACCATCAGGAAAGGCATCCTAAGTTGAGATGGCTTGATCTGTTTTCCAATAAGTTCTCGCATATCGTCACGGCTAATTCTCGTGCGGTCGCGATCGATACGGCTCGGCGAGATAAGTATCCTATTGCAGATATAAAAATTATTTATAACGGACTTGATTTCAGTCGTTTCGAATATGTAGGCGCGCTACGCAATAATCAGCGGAAAGATTTGAACCTAAATGCCGACGAAGTCGCCGTCGCCATTGTGGCCAATATCATCGAATATAAAGGCCATGCTGATCTCTTGAAGGCTTTTGGCATTGTTGTGAATTCTCACCCAAAATGCCGTTTGTTTGTTATTGGGGATGACAGCGGCATTCGCGACGATTTGATCGCGGCTATTGCAGAAGCGCCTTGGTGTCAAAAGATACATTTTCTAGATCAGCGTCAGGATGTGCCAGAGTTGCTTTCGGCGATGGATATTGGTGTCCTGGCTTCGCACGAGGAGGGGCTATCAAACGCACTCTTGGAAAAGCTGGCTGCCGGTTTACCGGTGGTCGTCACGGACGTAGGGGGTAACCGGGAAGCTGTGGAGGGCATGCCCAACTGTTTGCTCGTCAGGCCGAAAGATCCCGTCGATCTCGCACGCGGTCTTCTGGAAGTTATTGGTTCTCTTCCTTCTGATGAGCCGAATCGGCAAGAGCGACGCTTGCGCGTTCGCAAGCGCTTTTCTGTCGGCGCGATGATCGATTCTTATGAGCAGCTGTATCTCTCAAGGTCTACCAATGCTTGACGCATTAAATGCTATGGCGGGATGCGATCTGCGATTGCGTTTGATCGAGGCTTTAAAGGTAGTCTCCGCATTTTTCGGCGCAAAGGATGAGCTCGTGATGCCGCATCGGGTTTACCCGCTACTATACCTTTTGTTGATTGGCACTTTGCTTTGGTCAATCGCAAGCGTCTTTATGACTTTCGCGTCGCCCTCTCGCAAAGGACGATAGCAGCTATGTGTGGAATCGTCGGGTGTCTCTGGGATGATGCGATCGGGGATACGGCACTTGATATCGTTCGCGGGATGGCGCGGACGATCGCGCATCGAGGTCCCGACGACGAAGGAGTCTGGGTCGACTCCCAGTCTGGGATTGCTTTGGCCCACCGGAGACTATCGATCGTCGATCTTTCACCGGCCGGACACCAGCCGATGGTATCGCGGGATGGCCGATACGTTATCGTCTTTAACGGCGAGATATACAATCATGCGGCGTTGCGCGCCGAATTGAGCGCCAGCGCACATGATGCATGGCATGGCCATTCAGATACCGAGGTGCTGCTGGCCGGCATTTCTCAATGGGGATTGAAACGGACGTTAGAGAAGTCCGTTGGGATGTTCGCTATTGCCTTATGGGATCGGCATGAACGTAAGCTGGCTTTGGTGCGTGATCGCTTGGGTGAGAAGCCGCTTTATTTCGGCAAGTTAGACGAGTGCTTTGTATTCGCCTCGGAAATCAAGGCAATAAGATCGCATCCCGGGTGGCGGCAGGACGTCGACAGAAATAGCCTAGCGCTCTTGATGCGCCATAATTATATCCCCGCGCCATATTCGATTTACAAAAACATCGAGAAGGTTCGTCCAGGTCATATTGTGTGGATCCAGGCGGGGCGGCCTCCCTGGAGCGATCAGTACTGGAGTGGACGGACGGCTGCGCAACTCGGTTTGAACTCGCCATTTGAAGGCAACGCGGGCGATGCGGTCGATACTCTAGACCGGCTACTCAGGGACTCGCTTGCCCATCAGATGCTTGCCGACGTTCCGCTCGGCGCGTTTTTGTCCGGGGGCGTAGACTCGTCGACCATCGTTGCGTTGATGCAAACGATGAGTTCCCAGCGAATAAAAACATTCTCCATTGGTTTCGATATTGCCGACTTCAACGAAGCCGAGCACGCCCGCAAGGTTGCCGAACACCTCGGCACCGATCACACCGAACTTCACATCAATGAACACGATGCGTTGCAAGTTATTCCGAAACTGCCGACGATCTACTGCGAGCCTTTCGCAGATTCTTCGCAGATTCCGACATATCTTGTGGCTGCGCTCGCCAAGCAAAAAGTGACCGTTGCACTGTCTGGAGACGGTGGGGACGAGCTCTTTTCGGGCTATAACCGGTACGATCTGGTCGATCGATTTTGGGGGAAGATATCGTCAGTGCCGCGTCCCGTGCGGCGGTTGCTCATGAAAGTAGCGAAGTATGCTCCGCCGGCCGCTTATGATCGCGCGCTTGGCCCCGTCTTTCGCATGCTTCCGTCGGCTTGGCATCAACGGACGCTCGGCGACAAAATTCACAAGGCTGCCGAATTGCTCTCGTTGGACTCAGTCGACGACGTATACCTGAGAGCTTGTACACACTGGCCACAGCCTGAAGATCTGGTTCTGGGAAGTCGCGAGCCTGCAACAATTTTGACGGGTATTGAGCCGTTACCGGCCATGTCGGAAAATGTCCGGCGAATGATGTACATGGACCTGCTCTCCTATTTGCCTGATGACATTTTGGTCAAAGTGGACCGCGCTTCGATGGCGGCAAGTCTCGAAACACGCGTGCCTCTGCTCGACCATCGGATCGTCGAGTTTGCAATGTCGCTGCCGTTATCGATCCTGCGCGCAAACGGAATTGCAAAATGGCCGCTTCGGCAAATTCTCTACCGCCACGTTCCTCGCACGTTGGTTGACCGCCCCAAAATGGGCTTTGGCGTTCCGATCGATAGATGGCTGCGCGGCCCATTGCGCGACTGGGCAGAAAGTCTTTTGGATGATGTCAGATTGCGTCGAGAGGGCTACTTCTCGCCATCGCTTGTTCGGAAAGCCTGGCAAGATCACTTATCGGGAAGACATAACAACCAGTACCAGCTTTGGAATGTACTCATGTTCCAAGCTTGGAACGAGACGACGTTCGGCGAACAGTGATCCTTAAAACCCATTTGACGGGAATTCGCTTCGGTTGGGGTGATGGTATGAGTGTCGTCAATTTTGAGCTTCGTGAAAGATCTGAGCTTCCGGCAGGAGCGTGTAGGCGTCTTCATCGACCAATCCTGCCGATGCGGCTTCATCTCAGCTGTTTCTTGGAGCGCGCGAACGAGGGCCGCGATCGTGCGATTTAGAACAACAGCTAGGTAGCGATGTCGACAAAGAGGATCCTGGTTACGGGCGCAACCGGTTTTATCGGTCGTCATCTCGTTCCGCGCTTGAGGCAGGAGAGGCACGCGCTAACACTCGCCGTGCGGAACGCTCGCTTGTGTCCGAGCGCATGGCAAGAAGATCAAGATATTCGCATCGTCGAAACCGGCGACATCGAGACCTCATCAACCATTGATGCGGCGTTGGCCGATGTGACTACCATTATTCATCTCGCCGGGATCGCGCGAGCGACAGCCAACCTGAATGGAGAGGCGGCGCTCAACAACGCCAACGTCGCGACGACCCGGAAACTGGTGAACGCTGCGATCAACCGTCGGATGGAGACCTTCATTCATCTCAGTAGTCTGTTCGCCGTATCGGATGGCGTGTCAGCCAATATCCTCGATGACGCAGCAGCCGAGATGCCGACAAGCGTATATGGCCGATCGAAACGAATGGCTGAGCAGCACGTCTCGGAGCTTTCTGCGAAAGGCATCTTCTGGTTGTCTCTGCGGCTGCCGCTCGTCGTCGGACCCGACGCCGGCGGCAACTGGGCCGCGCTACAAAAACTTGCAGCCACTGGCTTGCCGCTTCCTTTCGGCAAAATTCGGAACAGGCGCTCTATTATCAGCGTCGAATCTGCTGCCGATATTATCGAATATCTTTGCGCACGTCGTTGGCCGGTGTCGTCCAGTGGAGCCTACGTCATCTCTGACGGTACGGTATCGACGGCCGATATGGTGACCGAGCTTCGTCGTGGTATGAGCCTTCCTGCTCGGCTTATGCCAGTGCCGCCTGCTTTTCTTTCAACGGCTGCAACATTGCTGCACAAGGAACGGCGTGTTGCCAGTCTGCTCGGTAGCTGTGAAGTTGACGATGCGCGCTTTCGCCGGACATTTGAATATCAGACGTCCATCGATGTGAGGCAGAGAATACGCCAGTCTGTGCCGACAGGACCGCATAGCAAACATAAGACCTCCAGGCTGAAGCGCTGCTTCGATTTCTCGCTGGCGTTGGTTAGTTTGCCTATCGCAGCGCCTGTCATCCTCGCGTGTGCTCTGGCGATCAGAATGACGTCGCCCGGACCCGGCGTTTTTCGCCAGACGCGTATCGGTGCGGGTGAGCAGCCATTCGTATGCTACAAGTTGAGGACGATGTATGCGAACACGCGTGACGTTCCGAGCCATGAGTCGTCGGCGTCATCGGTAACGCCAATCGGACGCCGGCTGCGTCGCCTTAAACTCGATGAACTACCGCAGCTGTGGAATGTCTTGCGGGGAGAGATGAGCTTCGTAGGCCCGCGCCCATGTCTGCCGACCCAGGAAGCGCTCATCCTCGCTCGCCGTTCGCGTGGGCTTTACACGATCCGCCCCGGCATCACCGGCGTTTCGCAGGTTGCGGGCATGGATATGTCAAATCCGGAGCGGTTGGCGGTTTTCGACGCGACCTATCTTAGCGATATGTCGCTACGGAAGGACGTGAGCTTAATTATTGCCTCGGCGCTTGGGGCAGGCCGAGGCGACCGCGTCCGCTGACAGTAGCCGGCGTAATAAATTGTCGCCAGCATCCGTCAGCCGCCCGCCAGCCGAGACACGACACCAAAAATTTCGAAGCTGACGGCATCCATCTGAATGCGGCAAAGCTTTGAGCGAACCTACATCCCGCTTCCAGCAGGGACGTCTTTGACGGCAGCGTCCTTCACGCGATCAAACCATGCCACATATACCGTCGGCAGGAAGACCAACGTAAGTATTGTCGCCACAAGCAGACCGCCCATGATCGCGAATGCCATAGGACCCCAGAAGACGGTCGGCGCGATCGGGATCATTCCAAGGACTGTCGAAACGGCCGTCAACATAATGGGCCTGAAGCGCAGGCTGCTCGCGTCAATAACGGCCTGCACCACGTCTTTGCCCTGCGCACGCTCGTTTTCGATTTGGCCAATTAAGATCACCGCATTCTTGATGATCATGCCGAGCAACGCCAGAATGCCCAGGATGGCCACGAAGCCAAGCGGACGTCCCGATAGAAGAAGCGCGCCGACGACACCGATTAATCCGAGCGGAGCAACGCTCAAGACGAGACCGAGACGCTGAAAGCTCCGCAGTTCGATCATGAGCACCGTCAGCATAATGAGCAACATGAGCGGAATAACCGCGACGACGGATGCCTGCGACTTCTGGCTTTCTTCGACTGTTCCGCCAATCGTGACGGCATAGCCAGCAGGCAATGTCTTTCTCAACTCATCTACGCCGGTTGAAAGCTGATGAGCAACCGTCTCCGGCAGCGATCCTGCTTTGACGTTCGCCTGAACTGTAAGCGTCGGAATGCGGTCGCGACGCCAAACGAGTGGGTAGTCTTGCGCGTACTCAAATGTCGCAAATTGGCTGAGGGGCGCGGTCCGGCCGTTGGCCAGAGACACTTGCAGATTGCGCAATGTCGCAAGCGATACGCGCTGCTCATCGGTCGCCCGTGCAACGACATTTATGAGATAGATATCGTCACGGACCTGAGTAACGGTGTCGCCGGAGACAACCGTATTCAATACCGACGCGAGTGCGCTGGAACTCAAACCCAATAGTCTCGCTTCATCCTGATTGATGGTGATGCGCACCTCGCGAACGGGCTCGATCCAATCGAAGTTGACCTTTTCCGTCAAAGGATCGGATGAGAGCACCTGCGCGAGCTTGAAAGCAATTTCACGAATTTTCCCGATCTCAGGCCCGCTCACGCGATATTGGATTGGCCAACCGACCGGTGGCCCAAGTTCCAAAGGCGAAATGCGGCTGACGAGACTTGGAAATTCATTCGCAAGCAATTTTTCAAGCTTCGCTTGCAATCGTTCCCGTGCCTTGACGTCCTTAGCCACGACAACGGCTTGAGAGAAGAAATCGTTGGGAAGCTGAACATCGAGCGGCAAGTAAAACCGTATGGCACCGCGCCCGACATAAATGCTCCAGCGAAGAACGTCTTCATCGTTCTTCAGTGCTTCGTCAAACCTCTTGGCGACGTCCTCGCTCGCGTAGATGGACGCATTCTGCGGAAGCCTCAGATCGACAAGAAGCTCGGGGCGATCGGATGCTGGGAAGAACTGGTTTGGAATGAGCGGCAAAGCCAGCAGCGACGCCGCAAACAAAGCGACCGTCAGCAGAATGGTCGCCCATTTCATCTTGACCGCTTTACTCAAAAAATTTCGATAGGCCGTTAAAATCTTGCTTGGCTCGGCTGGGCCGGTCGTGGCTGGGGGCTTCAGAAGCACCACTGCCAGAAGCGGCGCAAAAATAACCGCGACGAACCAGGACACGATCAATGCGATCGCAACGACGGCAAAAAGCGAGAAGGTGTATTCGCCGGCCGAACTCTGCGCGAAACCGACAGGGACGAAACCTGCAATAGTCACGAGCGTTCCGGCGAGCATGGAAAAGGCATACGTGCGAAACGCAAACGTTGCGGCCGCCATCTTATCGTCGCCATGAGCCAGTCGATTGAGCGTCGCATCCGTTGTGGTCATCGCATCATCGACGAGCAGCGCGAGCGCGATAATCAGCGCGCCAAGAGAGATGCGCTGCATGTCGATATGCACCAGCTCCATCACCGAAAATACGATTGCAAGCGTCAGCGGGATAGAGAGTGCAATGACCAGTCCCGGACGCACCCCGAGGCTTATGAAGCTCACCGCCAGGATGATGGCGATCGCTTGCCAAAGCGATGTCATGAACTCGCCAATGGCGCTTTTTACCGTGACGGCCTGATCAGCCACCAGGATTGGCTCTATACCGATCGGCAGATCGGCGGTCGCTGCCGTCATAACCTTTTTGATATTATTTCCCAACGCCAGGATGTCACCGCCGTCGCGCATCGAAATGGCGAGGCCGATCGCCGGTTTGCCGTTGACGCGAAAGAGAGGCTGTGGCGGGTCGGCATAGCCTCTTCGTACCTGAGCAATATCGCTCAGACGCAGCATGCGCCCGTTCACGGCAAAATTGATGTTCATCAGATCCTGCTCGGATCTGAAAGCGCCGGAAACGCGAAGTGAAACTCTCTCATCGCCGGTCTGGATCGTTCCGCCGGGACGAACGACGTTCTGGGCTTGCAATGCGCTGATAAGAGCTGAGCGGTCGATACCCAGAGTTGCTAGCTCTTTCACGGAAAATTCGACAAAGATCCGTTCGTCTTGTGCGCCCAGTATTTCGATCTTCGAAACGTCGGTAACCTGCAGGAGTTTTGAACGAATGTCCTCCACGTAGTCGCGAAGCTCGCGTCCGCTGAAACCATCGGCGGTGAACCCATAGATGATGCCGAACGTGTCGCCGAATTTATCGTTGAAGGCGGGACCGATAACGCCGTTGGGCAACGTGTGGCGCATGTCGCTGACAATTTCGCGAACGTGCCGCCAAGTATCGGCAACCTGCCGAGCGTTCGTATCGCCCGTCAGATTGACGAAGATCGTCGTCACACCCGCTCTCGTGGAGCTGCGCATAAAGTCGAGATGCGGAGTCTCTTGCAGAGTGCGCTCAATTCTCTCTGTCACTTGCTTGACGGTGTCGTCAATCGTTGCTCCAGGCCACGCGGCCGAGACAACCATCGTTTTGATAATGAATGCCGGATCCTCGTTTCGCCCCAGCCGGAAGTACGACATTACCCCGGCAACGACTGCGACAATCATCAGATAAACAACGAGCGAGCGATGCTTCAGCGCCCATTCTGAGAAATTGATGCGCATCACTTTGATCCGAGAATGCGAATTTTTTGACCGGGATGGAGCGCTTGAACGCCCGCCGTGACGACGACCTCGCCGGAATCGAGCCCCTCCGCAATGGCGACCGTTGCAGGGTCGAAGCGCGCGATAGCGACGTTGCGCAACGATACGGTCTCGGTGTTTTGATCAACGACCCAGACCGATGGACGATCGTTTGTCCTGGTCAGGCTGCTTGCGGGAATCTCGATGACGGGATCGGCGTTGGGGTGCACTGTTCCGGTCACCGTCGCGCCGAGCCGCATGGCCTCGGGCGGATCGGTAAGGCCAATCTTCACCTGAAACGTTCGTGTCGTCGGATCGGCTTGCGGCGCCACCTCCCGCACGCGCCCATTCGCGGTGACCTTCGGGTCATCCGTCAAATGTACGAGCACTTCAGTGTCGCCTTCCGCAGCGCGCAACGCTCGGGCAGGTACGTCAAAAACGGCATCGCGACCTTCGTGCCGTGCCAGACGAACGATCATTTGCCCGGCCTGAACAACTTCGTGAGAATCCGGGCCTACCGCCGTCACCACGCCCGGCGCATCGGCCTTAAGCTCGGTGAAACCGACGAGATCATGCGCCGATTCCACTTGTGCTTCCGCAGCGTCAACCTGCGCCCTCGTCGTTTGGCGTGTTTTTTCTGCTTGATCGTAATTGGCGCGCGTCGTCCAACCTTGCGAGAGAAGCTTCGCCTGACGCTCATAGCGATTGCTCGCTTCGACGAGCTGCGCCTGAGCGGCGGCAAGATTGGCTTGCGCGGAGCGCAAAGCATTCATTTCATTTTGAGGTTCAAGCCGCGCAATGATCTGCCCGGCCTGAACACGATCGCCGACACTCACAGTACGTTCAAACATACGCCCGGCGATCCGAAAGCCGAGAGATGCTTCGTCGGCCGATTCAATACGGCCAGTCAGGACCAGCGGAATACCGACGTCCCTTTTCTCGACCGTAATGGTGCGAACGGGGCGGACCTCGGCTTCTTTGTTTTCAGGTTGTTGACCGCAGGCGGAAAGAGCGAGCGCGGGCAAAGCCGCTAGCACGCAAAATCGAAGAATACGCGGCATGAAACGAGGAGCGGCAATGACAACGAGCATGGGCTAACCCATCTAAGGAAAGGATAAAGATTCCCCCAATGCTTCGTGTCTTGGCGGCAACCTCTTCCCACGGAGATAGCCGCTGAAAAATGCCGCTACATGACGACATACCTCTCGATGACTTTGCCGCCGCAATGCGCGTTTTTAGATAATAGGGAAAGGAACGTAGACGTTTCGTGAAGACTAGCGACCGGTAGCGATAATCACGATCAATACCGTCGTAACTGCCAATAACGAAATACTGCCAGCTTGCCACTGACGCAAGATGGCTTCTGCGCGTTCGACGGGCGAAGCGCAGATCGTCATCACACGTTGAATTGTATCCGCCTCAGAGCCAACGTCCATATCCCGAGGTTGCCGCTTTTGGTTTAACCAAAGAGCAACCAAACCGCCGCCGATCAACATCGGCCAGATCGCGGACCAGAGATCTGCAATTGAATTTACCTCGGATGTTGGAATTGTATCCGTCGGCGAAAGCGAGAGCCATGGAATAGCGATCGCAAAAAAGGCCGTAGCCAACCACGGCACAAGCAAACCCGAAGCCATCGGCGTTCCAGGTGGAGCGTGCGACGCGCTGCCGAGGCGATTCATAAAAAAAAGCATCAAAAGCGTTGTCCCTGCGGCAGAGAGAGCGGCAAAAATCGCAAATGCCCCTTCTCCGATAAATGGCTTGACCGCTTCCTTTGCTAGATAACCGCCGGTCAGGGGCAAGCCGGCAAGCGCCAAAGCAAGAATTGCCGCCGGTACGAAAACCAGCCAATTTTTGCGTTTGTCGAAAACGCCTATGCCGGTCGCCAAAAATAGCCCGCCTTTCACCAAGACATGGTGAGCGGCATAGAAAGCAGCCGCAATCGCCACCCCGGCATTTGCCGTCGCTAAGCCTGTGCCGATCAAAGTGGCGATAACGCCCATCTGGCTGATGCTCGAATACGCAAGAACGGTTTTTGGATTGGCTCGAGTGATGCCGACCGCAACGCCATAGAAAGTCGACACTATACCGACCATCGCCAAACTGGTGCCGATGTTCACTGATCCCGCGTCAAACGGCATGAAGCGAATAAGCCCAATCACACCGGCCTTGACTGCGGCGCCGCTCAGCACGGCAGCGGCGGGGATAGGCGCTGCCGTGTACGCCAGAGGCATCCAGATATGCAACGGAGCGAGGCCGATCTTCAGGCCAAAGCCGAGGGCAAGAAAAGCGACGGTAAGATCGCGCCAAGGTGAGGCCGATAATCCCGCAACGGCATCGCGGATCAGAAGGCTGTGACCCGGAGAAGCCGCCGCCAACAGTACGAGGCCGATCAAAATGCTCGCTTCGCCCGCCAGGGCAAAGCCGATGTAGGTGACACTCGCGCGGCGCGCGTCCGGCGTCATCGTGTGCATGATCAGGCCGTATGCACCAATCGTTCCGACCGCGAGAAACAAATAGAAGCTTGCGATGTCGGCCGACATGAAGATGCCGAAGTTGCCGAGCATCGCCGTCAGCCACCAGGCACTGAAGTTGCCCGCATTCGTCGCGCCACGTGTCGCGGTGGCCGCATAGAGACCGGCGCAAATCCAAAGGATCGCCGCAGCGGCAAGCAACAGGGTGCCGGCGACATCGAGTGCGAGATCGACGTGAAAGAAATGGGCCGCAAAGACGACAGAAGGATCACGTCCAGCGAACCACGCCGCCGCCAGCGCGGGAAGTGGTGCAATCACAGTAAACTTCGGCATTTGCGCTCGTACCGAAGGAAAGAGACACAACAACAGCAGAACGCCTGGCAGCGCTAGAGCCGAAAAAAGCAATATCGTTGCATCCGTCATCGGCCGGTGCTCCCGAGAAAATGAGGCAGGCCAACCTGCAGAAGCTCCAGCGATTGCAATGGCAGCAATCCGAGAAGCATTGCGCAAACCGCCAGCGAGAGCGGAATGGATTGACGCCAGCGATCGACTTTTACACTGAGCGTCGGCGGCTCAAGAGGATGGCTAAGCATGCGCGTCATGACGCGGATAACATATGCGCCAGCGATGAGACCTCCGACGACGACCGTCACGGCCCACCACCACTGGCCTTCTTCAACGCTTGCCGAAAGCATCAGCCACTTCGCCACGAACCCCCC
>Ga0172380_10003008_pt1 | contig 24303 bp, 22 predicted proteins | sample Leawe162metaG_FD_119747 | JGI IMG/M metagenome (GOLD analysis project Ga0172380, IMG submission 119747) | Leachate microbial communities from a municipal landfill in Southern Ontario, Canada - Leachate well 162 metaG | ecosystem: Engineered > Solid waste > Landfill > Unclassified | place...
AGGGAAACGGTACCTGGCAAAATTGTGGCAGTGATACCGATCGATGCGCCGGTCGCACCGAACAGTCCGACAATCGTCGTTGCCCCCAGCAGGATACCGGCGACCAGTACGATGTAGACGAGGCGTCGCGCGAAATCGTTGAGTTCGCCGCCGAAGATCAGCATTCCACCGGCGATTGCCATGGCGGCCAACGCGATCGCGCCGGCGACCGGACCCGTGATAGACTCTTGGATCTGTTCAAGAGGCCCTTCCCACGGAAGACTTCCACCGGAACTCGCGATGGCTGGCGCCGCAACCGCCGTGCAAAATAGCGCAGCGAGCAGTCCGAGACGAAAAGAGCGATTATGCATCATGAATGTCCTCATCTATTTGAGCGTAATGTTCGGTCTGGTACCGGCTACCGCTGAAGCCCTCGACATTGATGACCTCCCGTACTCGTCTCCCCCTCCCCGCGCGCTCGATCGAGATAACAAGATCGACGGCCTCGCCGATCACAGCCTGCATCGGCTGCTGACTGACCTCGGCGGTCAATTGCTCAAGACGACGCAAGGCAGACATGGCAGTATTGGAGTGGACGGTGGTGACGCCACCGGGATGGCCGGTATTCCAGGCTTTCAGCAGCGTTAGTGCGGCGCCGTCGCGGACTTCGCCAACGATGATGCGGTCCGGACGCAGGCGCATGGTGCTCTTGAGCAGCCGCGCCATATCGATCGTGTCACTGGTATGCAGGCACACTGCATTTTCTGCCGCACACCGGATTTCCGCAGTATCTTCAAGAATGACCATGCGGTCGTCCGGTGCTGAGGCTAAGATTTCAGCGATCACTGCATTGGCGAGAGTCGTTTTGCCCGAGCCCGTTCCCCCGGCGATCACGATGTTTAGCCGGTTCGCGATTGCGCTCCTGATCACTGTAGCTTGCGCCTCCGTCATCACCTTGTCAGCGATATAGTCATCGAGTGGGATCAGCCTGGAGGCTCTGCGCCTGATCGTGAACGTTGGGGACGCGACAACCGGGGGCAGCAACCCTTCAAAGCGGTGTCCGCCAATGGGAAGTTCGCCCGAAATGATCGGCCGCTCATCGTCCGCCTCTGATTGGAGAGCGTGTGCGACGGAGCCGATGATTGTTTCCGCTGCTGTCGCAGCCATCTCACCCGCAGGCGCAATACCCTGCCCTAACCGTTCGATGAAAACTTTGCCGTCCGGGTTGAGCATGATCTCGACGACCCCAGGGTCGTCGAGGGCGATACATAGACGATCGCCCAGTGCTTCCTGAAGCTTGCGCACAAGGCGGGAATGCGACTGAAGCATTTGTGGGCCTTCTCCTCGCTGATTGATCTGCGAGGGAAAAGAGCTGCACGACGCTGTCATGTCCACGTACAAATTTGTGGTTCGCAGATCCCGTATCGGTCGTTCAGGTTGATCTGGAATAGCTCGTTCCGATTCGGGGTTCGCTCCAGCGTGTCTTCGAGAAAAGTCGTGAAGGATACGGTTTGAATGAGAGGCCCAGAGGATTCACAGCAACAGATGCTTCGGACATTTGAGTTGGTGCATTCCTCTAACCCAATGATTCAATGTTAGCTTTTGGAAACATGGGTGGTTGAAGTGCAAATGACGTTAAGTTTCTGTTAACCATTAAGTTCTTGCCAAGAGGCTGGTTCTGGGTATCGTCACGGTGAATATGCCGTTTCGGCGTCAAATCCGTGATAAGAGAGATCATCGTGAGTGTGGCAAAAAACATGAACCGACACGCACTTCCTAGTGCTGATGAAACAATCGGTGAGCAGGCGGAACTGCTGAGCTCGCAGCTTCAGTCGATGAGTGAAGCTCTGTTTCCACCGTCATCGCAAAAGGTGCTTCGTAAGTTCACGTCAGGCGAGGCTGCACGGCTAATCGGCGTGTCTGACTCAACATTGCGAAAGATGACTTTAGCAGGTGAAGGTCCTCAGCCCGAAACTACAAGCAATGGACGGCGACTCTATAATTTGGCCGAAATTAATCAGATTCGTCGTTTGCTGGCTCAATCGACGCGCGGCAGAGAGAGTATCGAATTTATTCCTCATCGTCGTTCTGGCGAGCACCTCCAGGTCTTGGCAGTAACGAACTTCAAGGGCGGCTCAGGGAAGACGACAACGACCGCACATTTGGCACAGTTTCTGGCGCTTCAGGGCTATCGTGTGCTCGCGGTGGATCTAGATCCTCAAGCGAGCCTGTCTGCGCTTCTTGGGGTGCTCCCGGAGCTGGACGTTGCGTCGAATCAAACACTTTACGCTGCCATTCGCTACGATGAAGAACGTCGTCCACTGTCTGAAGTGATCCGGCCCACTTATTTTGACGGCTTGGACTTGGTTCCGGGTAATCTTGAACTAATGGAGTTCGAACACACGACACCGAGAGCCCTTAGCACCGGGGCGTCGGGCGAAACCCTGTTCTTTACGCGTGTTGCCTCTGCGCTGGATGAAATCGCCGACAATTATGACGTCGTTTTGATTGATTGCCCCCCACAGCTCGGCTTTCTCACGCTAAGCGGGCTATGTGCCGCGACTTCGATGATCATTACCATTCACCCTCAGATGCTCGACATTTCGTCAATGAGTCAGTTTCTACTAATGACACGCGACCTCCTTGGCGTTGTGCGTGATGCTGGCGGGGATCTGAAGTACGACTTCATCCGGTATCTCCTCACGAGATACGAGCCGCAGGATGCACCTCAGACAAAGGTTGCGGCGCTCCTTCGAAACCTCTTCGACGATCATGTGCTCACCAATGCCATGGTGAAATCAGCGGCCGTTTCCGACGCGGGTCTGACGAAGCAAACGCTCTACGAAATAGGTCGAGAAAACATGACACGGTCTACCTATGATCGAGCCATGGAATCCCTGGAGGCGGTCAATTCGGAAGTAGAGGCATTGATCAAGCAAGCTTGGGGGCGGGCATGAGCTGCCGTCTTGGTCGCTTCCATCGTCAAGAGTGCAGTGTTGTTGGGAGCTCCCAACAATGAAATCGATCAAACATATGCAAGGTGCGGCTCTCTTTCAGTTGGGATCTCCCAACAACGACAGAACGTCTGGCATATATCGCTCAGGAGAAGCGCCATGAGCCGCAAAGATTCGATTGATTCTCTGTTTCTCAAAAAGCCTATTGCTAGCGCATCATCGGCGGCGAAGTCGCCAGACCGAGTCCGCACTGGCGCGATATCAGCGATGGGGTCCTCGCTTCACGAAATGGCGGAGAATGCGAAGCAAGCGACTAAGCTTCAGCAACAACTAGCAGAAGGCGAATCGGTTATTTCAGTCGATACATCTTCGATTGATAGCTCAAAAATTGTCGATCGCATCCCGTTCGATATTGATCCGGACTTCAATGCATTAGTCGAGAGTATCGCTGAACATGGTCAGCAGGTCCCTATTCTGGTTCGGCCGAACCCCCAAGTTTCAGGCCGCTTCCAGATTGCATATGGGCGTCGGAGACTTAAAGCAGCCGAGAAACTCGGCCTTCCGGTTCGAGCGATTGTTAGAAGCCTGTCGGACAGCCAGCTCTATATCGCTCAGGGTCGCGAGAATTTGGACCGCAAGGACCTCTCCTTCATCGAGAAGGCATTTTTTGCGAAGAATCTGGAGGATAATGGGTGCGATCGGGCCACCATAGTTTCGGCTCTTGTGACCGACAAGGCGGATGTCAGTCGCTATATCGCCATTGCTCGCCAGTTGCCCGAGAATTTGGTCAAACTCATCGGCCCCGCGCCTAAAGCCGGCCGCGCTCGGTGGATGGCATTGGTAGAACAATTGGCAACGTCGGCCAAGGTGACTACGGCTCACGAACTGCTGTCTCGCTATGCCGAAGAACAGTTGAGCAGTGACGCTCGGCTCGACGCGCTACTTCGCGCTCTCAATGAGAGCGGCAAGAAAAGTAAACGCGGCAAGGTCGAAGCATGGAAGACCCCCTCAGGCAAGCGCGGAGCCCGGATCGAGGCCAAGGAGGGCAAGACGACAATCACCTTTGAGGAAAAAGCCGTTCCTGACTTTGCCCTCTTCGTTTCCGGCAGACTAGACGCGCTCTATGAAGAGTTTCGAGAGCACGATACGGAAGGAGATAATCCCTGAACTGAGCCGTTCGACGTTTATCAAACAAAAAATAAACGGCAAAGAAAAAGCCCCCCGAAACGAATTCCGAAGAGCCTTCTCCACTTTGGTCAGTTGTGAGACTCGCACTTCCAAGAATCCACGTCAAGAGTTTTTGACGCCGTTTCGGTGAGGGTTTTTCTATTGCCTGACGAAAGGTAAGAGAAAATGCGGACCGAAAACGTATCGACGCCCTTTGGGCGGCGGCCGGCTGTGCTTGCTCTTGTAAAGAGGCAGCTCCAGACGTCCGAGACGAAACCAAACCGCCCGGTCGAAAAATGGAAAGTGTTTCGCGACGCCTGTGAGGCCCGTGAACGCCTTGGCCTCCAGGACAGGGCGCTGACTGTGCTGGACGCATTGCTGACGTTTTATCCAGAGAGCGAGCTCAACTGCGATAGTGGATTGGTGGTCTTTCCATCCAATGCCCAGCTGTCTGTCAGAGCGCACGGCATTACCGGAACGACCTTGCGGCGGCATTTGGCTGCCTTGGTCGAAGCCGGGCTCATCCAGCGCAAGGATAGTCCGAACGGCAAGCGCTACGCTCACCGTGACAAGGGTGGCGATATCGAGCAGGCCTTTGGATTCGATCTTTCTCCACTTTTGGCTCGCGCTGCGGAACTTGCAGCACTGGCACAGGAAGTCGCTGCTGAGCGCCTGCAGTTCAGACGAACTAAAGAGGCGCTGACTATCTGCCGGCGTGATGTACGCAAGCTAATTTCCGCCGCGATGGAGGAGGGGGCTGACGGCGACTGGGAAGCCATCGAAGACATGTATGTCGGCATTATCAGCCGACTTCCCCGCAATCCTGACCGTCGCCAGGTGGAGGCAATCCTCGACGAGATGCAGCTTTTGCGCACCGAAATCCTCAACCTTCTGGAAAATCAGTTAGATTCTCAAAATATGGACGGCAATGCTGTTCAAAATGGCTGCCACATACAGAATTCAAAACCAGAATCCATCTATGAACTTGAACCTAGCTCTGGAAAAGAGCAGGGCGGAGCCGTCGAGCTGGAAGTAGCACCCAAAGCGGTTGCTCAGCCGTTGGCAAAGCCGGAACAGATGAAGGCGTTCCCGCTGTCGATGGTCCTGAAAGCCTGCCCGCAGATTTCGGACTACGGGCCCGGCGGCACGATCTCCCATTGGCGCGAGCTGATGGGCGCCGCGGTGGTGGTACGATCAATGCTTGGTGTTAGCCCGTCGGCTTACCAGGAGGCTTGCGAGGTGATGGGGCCGGAGAACGCGGCGGTTGCCATGGCTGCAATCTTGGAGAGGGCAGGGCACATCAACTCGGCAGGTGGATATCTCCGAAACTTGACCAAACGTGCGGCAGTTGGTGAGTTTTCTCTTGGTCCGATGATCATGTCACTTCTCCGCGCCAACTCAGAAAATGGCAAGCGAACGGCATGAGTGAGGCGTATGTTATCTACTCGGAAGCGCGGTCGGCCGCAGGGAGGGTCAGCGACAGCCTGAAACGCGCAAGACGGATAGGTCCTGCATTGGAGTCGGGACTCAGAAAGCTTGGGGGTAGGGAGTGTGGTCGTTCAGTAGTGGCGCGGCGTTTTTGCAGCTTTCGTCCCACGGTTTGTTGATCTGCTATGAGTTGAGAGGCGCCAAGGACGTCTCAATAGCTTCTAGACCTGCCCTCAGTGTTGTCCCATAAGTCGAAAACCGACCTAAATGATACACTGTTTTGCGTCTCACGGAGATTGTCTCAGCAGGTATACCGTAATGGAGCCTAGCCGTTGGCGCCGATTCAGATATCGGCTGGCATTCCGCGTAGCAGGGACGAGGGATCCCCCGGTCCGCTCAATCGAAAAGAAGCGGGATAGACGTCCAGCTTTTTGGAGAATGTGTTGCGAAGCTTATGGACGTGATGTCATGTCACAAGGTGATGAGGCATAGCTTGGGGAGAGGATCGGCTGATGGGGGGTACCTATTTCGATGACGAACAGGAGATAGGCCCGCAAGGGTTGGCATTGTTACGCAATGTGCTCTCAGAACTATTTCGAGACCAATCTGGCGCTTCAAATGCGGATGAACAGCTTGGCCTGGCAAAGGAGCTGGTGGCCTTGTTCAAGTCGGGCTTCCGGAGCGAGGAAGAACTGAAAGCAATGGCCAGGAGCTGTACCTTTCTCAAAGATCACAATGCCTAGAAAAGCTCGCGCTTTGCCTCCTCGCACGTCAGTGTAATGACAACCGAGAGCCATCAGGGCGCTTGAAACAAAAGACTTGATAGGAGCGCAGGAGCTTCTAAATCACGCGCATGATCCACGACGTTGCCAAAAGACTGAATTCAGTCCTGACACCTGAAGATCTGGCACTCCTAGAGAAAGCCTTTGCGCGCGTGTGCGAACTGCGCGGTATTTCTCAGACATCGCCGCCGGCACAAGAGAGCGCCAAGGTTCTGATTAATTTATATCAGAGTGGAATTCGAAACAGGTTCCAGCTGGTGGCGATGCTGACGGGACAGAGGTATCCGTAGGGCAACTTCTTATCCATTTTTGGTTGTTTACGCCTGTAAAGTGATGGGACGGCAAGCGAACTACGCGGTCAGACTGTCAGTAACTGAATTGTTTGCTTTTTAAACAAAATAGTCATGCGCGACGACTGATGTTCCATCGGATCGCCGCGCAAAAATTCTCGATGTTCTGGCTCAGATTACCGAAACGTTTTCGGCCTTCGATTTGCCCGTCTTGCGGTCCTGGCCTACTTCGTAGCGAACCTTTTGGCCATCCTTCAACGCTTCGCCGAAGCCGACCGCGGAGATGTGCACGAAGACATCCTGACCGCCGTCATCTGGTGTGATGAAGCCGAAGCCCTTGTCTTGAGCAAAGAATTTTACAGTACCGGTCGCCATGTGTTCCTCTTTGGTGGTTGAGAGTCCAACCCTAACCGTCTGGCGCCGGAGCAACAAGCGGCCTGATTTCGGGGAATTGGGGACAGGCTGGCGAATACGACGAACGGATGATTTGAGACTTTAGCCGTAAATCGCCGATCATAAACCGCTGCTTTAGGTTTTTGCCAGATATTGAGCATGAACTCTATTGACGATTTGGGCTTGTCACTGCGTCCTCCGGGACGATCGAAAGCGCAACGCCGTGTCTTCAGGTTGAGTGTTGGGGGCGTAGCGTGGCGGTGATCGAGAATGGATGACGTCTGGAAAGTTCTTGCTGGCAATCTTGCCGCCGTCGCCTTGATCGTCTCGATCTGGACGCATCTATCTTATCGCTTTTATCAATTGCCGCCAAAGCTGCGCTGTGCCGGCCTTGGGGTTATAATGGGCCTGGCGGCTATCGCCTCAATGCTACTCTCGGTCCGCTTCGATGTCGGAGTCATCTTTGATCTCCGCCTTGCGATCATTGAGTCCGCTGCTGTATTCGGCGGGCCGGGGGCTGCGCTGATCACCGCCATCATGGCTGCGGGCTTCCGGTTTTACCTCGGCGGGGCAGGGGTAGCGCCTAGTTTGACCGCTATCGCCATTGTTTTCGTCCTTGGAAGTGCACTCTGGTTCTTCGCTGGCAGAAAGCCGTTGAGCAATGCGCCGTCAATCCTGAGTGCCGCTATGCTTGCAGGCTGCCTTTCGATTGCAGTGCTTGCACTCCTTCCCGCAGCTGATTTTCAGCGGGCGGTTGACCAGGTGGGAATGCCAATTGTTGTTCTGAACTGTGCAACGACAGCCGCTATTGGCTTCTTCCTGGCATATTTCCGCCGGTTCACGCTGGAACGCGATATTCTGTATGCGGCTCTCACTCAGGCTCCCGACTACCACTATGTCAAAGACCTGAAACACCGTTTCGTTGTCGCGAACCTCAATGTTGCTCGCCATAACGGGCGCACGCGGTCGTCTGAAATGGTTGGGCTGACGGATTATGATCTCGCGCCGAAGGAGAGAGCCGAGCAGCTGATGGCAGCCGAGGCCGATGTCATGCGAACCGGCCAGGCGCTGGACCATTTTGAGGAGTTTCTCATCGAAGAGGACAAGCCGCCGCGATGGTACTCGACCTCAAAAGTACCTTTAAAAAACCGACAAGGTGACATGGTCGGGTTGGCCGGGGTGACGGTCGACATTACTGAGAAAAAGCTCCTCGAGCAGGAACTCCGGTCCAGCAGAAACATCATGGCGCAGGCCATGGCCGAAATGTCTGACGGGCTCGCGATGTTCGGGCCGGATGGAAACATCGTGTTCTGCAACGAACAGTACCGAGAGCTCTTCCCGAAATCCGCCTATGCCCGCAAGGAAGGTGCGCACATCACCGACATTGTGAGAGCTACTGTGCGCAACGGCGAGCGGAAGGATTTGCCCATCGATCTGGACGAGGAGAGCATTCAGGCGGCCGCCAAGACGCTCTTCATCAACAAGGACGAAGTCATCCCACTTGCAGACGGTCGCTGGTTGTCCCTGAGAACACGGGTGACAGAGGATCGCCACGTATTGGCACTCGTATCCGATATCACAGCAATGAAGGAATCAGAGCTTTCCCTCAAGAGCTTTGCCGAGCAAATGAAAGGCCTAGCTGAAACAGACGCGCTGACTGGACTAGCAAATCGTCGATCGTTCGATGATGGCCTGCAGCGGGAATTCGAGGCAGCAAAACGGACTGGTCGGCCCCTGTCAGTGCTTCTGATTGATGTGGACAGGTTCAAGGCATACAACGACCGCTACGGACACCTCGCCGGTGACGTTTGCCTGAAATCAGTTGCAGCGGCAATCGCGACTGCGGTCAGACGGTCTGGCGACATCGCGGCGCGGTTCGGAGGCGAGGAGTTTGCGGTTGTCCTGCCAGATACCGACGGCGACACGGCGATCACGATTGCCGAGAAGATCAGAACGTCGATCAGGGACCTCGGCATGGTGCACGAAGGCAGCGAGTACGGCATCGTGACGGCCAGCGTGGGTGCTACCGTCTTGATCTCGGCTTCGAGGGTGGCGAACCCGGCCGAACTCGTTGCACGGGCCGATCTGGCACTCTATCAAGCAAAGGACGCAGGTAGAGACCGCGTCGGGTTTCAGAGACTGGCTGACGAGCGCGTCAAGAAGCCTGCTTGACCGGCGTTGACAGGGTAAGGACGGGCCAACACCTGGCTCCTTTCTATATTGCTTCTTCAAACCAATGCTACGGTCGCCGAGAACTGCGTTCCATCTTGAGAGTGGAACTCATAACTACCATCCAATTGGCGCACCGATCCATCGACAAGCCGCGTTCCAGTCCCGGGTTTAACCGCACCGACGTCGAAGCCTATACCCTCATCGCTGATGGTCAGGCGACTTTTTCCCAGGCTGTCCGGTCCCGTCAGAGCAACTGACAAGCGACCTTCATCACCAACAGGGTAAGCGTACTTGATTGCATTCGTCACAACTTCATTCACCAGCAAGGCAAGTGCTGTCGCCTTGTCAGCCGAGACCGGTTGAGATTGTAGGTCGAACTCTACGCGAAGTTTTGCATCATGGGCGGATACTGCGCTGCCGACGACTGCCCGGATCAAGTCTGCTGCATCGATCTGCGCATATGCGTCGTTTCTATAGATCTGCTCATGCACCGCGATCATCGATTTGATACGGCTGGTGAGGGATTCAAAGCCCTCTGAGCCACGCATCTGCAGACGAACCAGTGACATCACGGATTGCAGGTTGTTCTTCACCCGGTGATGGATCTCTCGCAACAGCATCTCGTTGGTTTGGAGCGCCTTGGCGAGTTGCGCCGACTGCTGTTCTTGAGCCCTCAGGAGGTGCAGGATCCACCAGCCAGCAAAGGCAGCGCCGCCGATGATCATGATGGCGACGACACCCAGCATCAGCAGCGTTTGCCTGAACGGTTGAATGAGGAAGTCGTAGTCTGCGGCGGCCACGGCGACGAAGGGGGTGCCTTCCACCCGCCGGTAGGCCACCAGGCGCTTCACGCCGTCCATCGGCGAGGCCTCAGCGAAATAGGTCCCTGACGGCGCTTCCTTCAGAAATTTCGTGAAGAGGATGTAGCCGGACATGTCCAAAGTCGTCTCAGGCATCGGGTAGCGTGCAACCAGCATGCCGTCATCGCGAACGAAACTCACGGCATAGTCCCCGCCAAGGTCCACAGTTTCCCAGATCGGCCGTGTGATCTCCGCAGGAACGGACACCATGATGGCGCCCATGAATTGACCGTCCCGCACGATGCGCCGACTGAAGACAAAGATCTGGCCACCGTTGAGACGGCTGATCAGGAGGGAGGAAACATACTCTGTCTGACTATCCCTGACGGCCGTGAAGTAGTCGCGATCCGTGATGTCGACGGGTTTGATCTCGGGGTCGGTGGAGTAGAGGGTTCGGCCTTCAGCATCGACAACATAGGCCTGCACGCCGCTTGGCAAGCCCTGGGTCGCCACGTCCATGTCCCGGATGTTGCCGTCGAACCTCAGATCCGTAAGGCGAAGCGCATCATCGATCCGGCGAACCGTCTGGGTTCCCATCTGATGGATCCAGGACACGTGGCTTGCGACGATCTTTACAGAAGCGATAGCGCGCTCTTCAGCCCGACTGATCGTCGTAAAGTAAGATTGCGTGGCCCAGGTCCCGAGAATGGACAGAAGCGCGACAAGAGCCGCAGCAGTGGCAATCGCAGCGATCTTCGAAACTGATCGGGTTGAAGCGCTCGTTGTCACCCGCCCATCTCCCTCGCGTTGATGTTCGGTCACTGAACCATTGCAATAGCTAAAGAGAGGGAACCAAAATATCAATGGAATTCGAACAGCTCAGTCGGAGAGCGAGACCGGCGTGTTGTCAATCCAATTGTAGGCCGCCTGGACCAGGTCAAGGTCTAATGCGCGCCACTCAGGACTTTGTAAACTCCTGTGCGTTCTCAATGAGCGAGCTCCCTTGTCGCAGCACTTGCTCGAAAACCTCGGTAATGGCTTGCGATGATACGTGAACCTCTGAGAACTTGCGGGTTCCCATCGCGATTGCTTCACCCAGTCCGCCGATTTCGGCCTCTAACCTGGCGAAATACTGCAGCGGCTCGGGCTGAGCGAGAGCTACCTCCCGGAGCAACAAAGCGTTAAGATTGACCAGCGCCAAGATCTGCTTCGAGAGGGTTTCAGTCCGATCTATAAGGGCAAGTAGTGCCATTACGTTGTCGTTTTGGCTGGTCAATTCCGATCCTTCGAATTGCCCCTTTCTGAGGGGGGAACGTATGCTTGGCAGCTTTCCGCTCCCGTTCGAACCTTGCATGCCAACATATGCTACTGGCGAGCGGGATGGTAGAGAGCGCATGCGACCTAAGGCTAAGGGAATTTTGCTGACTATCATATTTTAAGATAACGAGAAATTAGACAATTCTGTTTTTAATGATCCCGAATATGCGCTTTGGCTCATGGGGACAATCATGCCGAGACTTACAATCGCCCGCCTGCTTCTCACGTTTGCCGCCGTTGTGGTAATCGGCCTGGTGACATCCATCGGGTTGCAAAGTTTCACATTGTCTCAACTCAAGGTGAATGGGCCGGTTTATGACGGCATTATCGACGGCAAGGATCTGGTCGCCGACATCTTGCCTCCACCTCTCTATTTGGTCGAAGCTTACATGCTGGCGAGCGAGGCAGTTCTCGATCCAAGCAGGGCGGAGCAGGCTTCCGTAAAGATTGCCACACTGGCTTCGGACTATCAGACGCGACGCCAATACTGGCAGGCTTCCCAACTGCCGGCGGCTTTGAAGCAGAAACTTGCTGAGGACGTGTTGATCAAGGGTGACGCGTTCTGGAGGCTCTACAACGAGCGTTTCTCTGAAATTGCTTCATATGGTGACGCGGAGGCTGCAGGAACGGGAATTCGGGATCTGAGAGAGAAGTTCTGGGCTCATGACGCTGCAGTGCGAGAACTCGTCGAGATGGCCAATACTCATCTGGCGGGAGAGGAGAGGGGGGCAGCGGCTACCTCTGCTTCGCTGGAGCGCATGGCCTTTGTGGGCAGCGGATTGTCTGTTCTGATGTTCATTGCCGGCATTTGGTATTTCCGTCGCCGAGCAATCGCACCTCTGGCCAGTATTTCCGGCTATATGGCCCACCTTGCTGGCGGTGACCTTAGTAGGGAGGTGCCGTTCGGCGACAGGACGGATGAGATCGGGGAGATGGCCCAGTCCGTCGAGATCTTCCGTCAGGCGGCACTTGAGCGCCAGCGCATGCGTGAAGAGGCGGATGGACTGCGAGCTCTTGCGGCCGACGAGCAACAACGGCGCGCGAGCGCGATGGCCGAGCAGGCGCAGGCTTTGTCACACGTCGTTGAGACGCTTGGCGCCGGATTGGCTCGTTTGGCTGAGTGCAATATCCGATACACAATCGACGATCCTTTCATGCCGGACTTTGAGCCGCTGCGACACGATTTCAACAACGCGCTTGCGGCCTTCCAGACGACGCTCGTGCAAGTTCTGGATACCACCCATGCCATCCACGAAAATGGTCTCGAGATGCGCTCCGCGTCCGACAATTTGGCTAAGCGCACGGAACAGCAGGCAGCTGCGCTGGAAGAAACATCGGCAGCCCTGGAAGAAGTCGCTGTCACTGTCGCACAGGCGTCTGAGCGCAGCACTGAGACCCGCAAGCTCGTCGCCGAGGCGAAGGTCTGCACGGAAGATTCAGGTCGTGTAGTACAAAACGCCATTGAGGCGATGAAGAACATCGAACGATCCGCCGCGGAGATCGGCCAGATCATCGGTGTGATCGACGAAATCGCTTTCCAGACGAACCTGCTGGCGCTAAATGCCGGCGTTGAAGCAGCCAGGGCAGGGGAGGCGGGCAAGGGGTTCGCCGTTGTCGCCCAAGAGGTCCGCGAACTGGCGCAGCGATCGGCGGTGGCTGCGAAGGAGATCAAGTCACTTGTTTCGAATTCAGGTCAGCAGGTGAATGTCGGCGTCAAGCTGGTTGATGACACCGGGCATGCGCTTGCCCGGATCGACACGTACGTCTCCTCGATCGACAGGAATATCGACGCCATCTCGACTGCGGCAGTCGAGCAGTCCGCCGGTCTGAAGCAGATCAGCATTGCCGTCAACGAGTTGGACCAGATGACCCAGCAGAATGCCGCCATGGTTGAAGAGACGACGGCTTTGAGCCATACGCTCTCGGCCGCCTCGACGCATCTGTCTGCCCTGGTGAACAGCTTTGTGCTCAATCGCCGAGCCAGGGTGCGAGACGGCGGCGAGGGGTCAGGGATCGCAGTAGCAAAAACCGCCGCATGACAAAGTGAACATAAATGGAAGCTCACAGCTTGCTGATCACGTTTCTGGCGCAGCTCGGCGTGATCAGCCTTACGCTGACGATATGTTCGCTTGCAAGAGACCGAGTGCAGGGCGAACTGACCCTGCTGCGCAAGTTCGCCAGCGGCGCACTCTTTGGCGCCACAGCGGTGCTGTTGATGAATATGCCGGGTGAACTGATCAACGGGTTTCGTTTCGACTTGCGCATTGTCCCCATCGCTGTTGTGGGGCTTATTTCAGGTCCGGTCGGAGCTGCCGTTGCAGCCATTCTCGCGTCTGCTGTCCGGGTCTGGCTGGGCGGCGCCGGCGTCTGGCTCGGGTTGGTCGGAATAGGGCTCGCTTTTGCAGTCGCGACGCTGGGATACTCGTTTGCCAAGCGAGGGTTCAACGGGTCGCCCCATGTCGTGATCTTCAGCGCCCTAAATGCCGGGATAGCCTTCTTGATCCTTTTCTTGTTGCCGGCGAACGTTCGTGATCAGCTCACAGAGCTGAATGTTCATCTCATACTCCTGTTGCTGAATTTCCTGGCCACATTGATCTCAAGTTTCTTCGTTCGCATCGACAGAATTCGTCGCAAGAATGCGCAGCTGAATGAGCTACATAGGCAAATTGTCAGTGCACTCCCGGACTCATTGAACGTCAAAGACCTCCAGGGCCGTTTTCTTATAGCCAATGAGGCGACCGCAAAGCTCATGGGAGCAGCCAATGCCGTCGGCATGGTCGGTACGACCGACTTTGACTACTATACGTCGGCCGAAGCCTCGCTGTTCTGGGAGCAGGAGCAGGCATTCATCCGGGATCCCAAGCCCCTGACACTTGAGCAGCAGTTCGAACGGAACGGCCAGACCGTCTGGCTCAGCACGATCAAGGCGCCCTATTTCGAGATGGGGGCCTTGAAAGGCATTGTCAGCCACACAGCCGATATAACGTCGCAGAAGGCACTTCAGGCGGAACTCATTTCGACACAGGTGCTTCTCGAGACGGCGATGTCAGAGATGGCTGATGGGCTGGCAATGTTTGATCCCGACGGGCGTCTTGTAATGTGGAACCGGCGCTATCTGGAGCTCTTCCCCTATGTCGACGAGCGAACGTGCCAGGGCAGAACGCTTGCCGAGCTGTTGACTGCCGGCGTTTTACGCGGCGACCTAACGCTTCCGGCGGGCGCATCACCTCTTTCCTGGGTTCACGAAGAGGTGGAGCGCAGCCAATCTGCGCAACAGTCGGACCTGAGGCTGAGTGACGGGCGCTGGGTTTCGAAGTCGACTCGGACACTCAGTGACGGGGGGTGGGTGACACTCTATTCCGATGTCAGCGAGAAGAAGGCTGCGGTTCAACAGTTGGAACAGCTAGCCAGCAAAGACGGGCTGACAGAACTTGCAAACCGTCGCATCTTTGATCGGCGGCTGGCAGAGGCTTTCAGGACAGCTCAGTCGTCCCCCACATCCCTTTCACTGCTGATGATCGACGTCGATAACTTCAAGGCTTACAATGACACCTATGGACATCCGGCAGGTGACGAAGTGCTGCGCCAGATTGCAGCGGTCCTTCGGTCCGCCTGTCGGGGCGAGCTGGATCTGGTGGCGCGTTACGGGGGGGAAGAGTTCGCCGTTATCCTGCCGACAACCTCTATAGAGGTTGCGCATGACGTAGCTGTTCGCCTTGCTGCCGCAGTTCGGATGTTGGACATTCCCCATCTGTCCAGCTCCAAGGGCCGTGTCACCGTCTCCATCGGCTTGGCCTCAGTGACCGGATCGATGAGTGATCCTCAGCAACTTCTCAAGAGCTGCGACCAGGCTCTTTACTCCGCGAAAGCCGCAGGTAGAGACAAGGTGCGGGCGGCTTCCGTTGAAGATCTGACCAGTATGACGGTGTAGCGTAACAGCCCCAGTTGCACCGGGTGTTAATGGGTCGTTTACCATATTCGTCTATTCAACATTAGCAGACTTCATGGAGACGGAGGCGGCGGATGAATGTCGTGTCGAGAAATATCGTGCCCCAGCGCCGTCAGACCAACTCTCCTGCGCTTGAGAAAGCGGCGCTCGTCTTCCTGGCCCTCTCCAATACCGTCAGGCTTGGTGTTCTCCTTCGGCTGATCGAGCGCGAATGGTCTGTGAACGAAATGGCGTCGGATCTTCAGATTAGCCAGTCCGCACTTTCACAGCATCTGGGCAAGCTTCGTCAGGCAGGTATTGTCCGTTCACGCAGGGATAGACAAACGGTGTTCTATCACTGCAGCGATGACACCGTCATACGCTTGTTGACCGACGCAGCGCTGACGCGCTAACCGGCCGTGCGCTTATGGAACCGCAACTTGATATCCATGAAGCTTTGAAGGCACTGGCACACCCGGGTCGACTCGATTTCCTCAAATGGCTGAAACATCCGGAGCAGTACTTTGGGCTGACTTCGGCAGACGTTCAAGGTGGCGTGCCGGCAGGACGTTTTGAGCTGCAGGGTCTCTCTCAGTCTGCAGCGTCTCAGAATCTGGCAATTCTCCAGCGCGCCGGTTTGCTTGCATCCCGCAGAGCCGGAAGCACCATCTTGTACCGGCGGAACGAGGAGATGATTGCGCAGCTGAAGTGCTGGATTGCCAGCGAACTCTGATCGTCGTGGTCTCGCATCGCTTTCATTGGACCATCAATCAAGCTGATGTTGTGGATGTGCGCGATCATCCCCTGCGAGTGCGTGACAAGTGGCCGCATATATTGAACATTGGGCGGCCATTCCAAAGGGGAACGATATGACCACTACCAATGACATTGCAGCCAACATCGCGGAAACCCACGGTCTCTCGCGTGCTCAGGCAAAAACTCTCGTAGAGGCAGTCTTCGCAGCTGTGACGAAAGCGGCGACCTCAGGAGAGGAAACCTCCATCCCCGGCTTCGGCAAGTTCAAGGTGAAACACACTCCGGAACGTGAAGCACGCAATCCGGCAACCGGTGCGACAATCAAGGTCGCTGCGGCGAAGAAGTTGACCTTCACGCCCGGGAAGGCCCTGAAGGACGCCCTGAACCATTAATGAGCATGCGCAGTCCGTAGCGCATCAAATCGCCTGATCCGGAAGAGAGGCCGCGAAGAGGGGCCAGACGCGTAGTAAGTGGTAATCTCACGGTAATTGTTTTACATCATCATGATCCGATGAGGCATCCTCGTCGAGCCCGAGCCTGTACTGCGTCCCGGCTCGACTTGAGAAATAGAAAAGCTGGGCGACCCTTGCGTACAAAGATCGTGCCAAGCTAGGTCCCTAGGCCACCTCGCCGAAACGAGGGCGGGTCTTGCGAACCCAATTGCGACACGCAGGAAGCGCTGACTTACAACTGCGATCCAGTGACGATTTGCCGACTAAGCGACCGGCTACCAGCTTTAGCAGTCGCTGATTAAAACATCGCGAATGCATGAGGATTGCGCTGTCGGGAGTGTCGACCGAATCTGACCGAGAAAGCGGCGGCACATGCTCCGCATCTTGAGCACTTCCCTCAGTCCGAAGGAAAGTTTTCGGGAATTAGGGCAGCTTGATGGGCCGACATGCTCTAGCTGTCGGCCCCATCGTTGCTTGTCTAAGCGGCACGTAGACCTAAGTCGCCTGAATTCCTGTGTTCGACGATCTGGTCCCCTTCTCGGATGGTGGCCCTTCTATTCAATTTGAAGCGGTTCACCAGATGGGCCAGCAAATTGGATCCCTCGGCCAGTGTGTGGCTAACGGCTGTCGTTTCTTCAACCATCGCAGCATTCTGTTGCGTCATCTGGTCGATACTGCTGACTGCAGCGCTGATCTGGCTCAGTCCAAGCGCCTGTTCGGCAGCTGCAGTCGCAATGGCATCAACGTTGCTGTTGATTTCAGAGACGAACTCCTCAATTGAACCCAGAGCCGTACCAGTTTCATTCACAAGTCGGACACCGGACGCGACTTCTTCCGCTGATTTGCCGATCAGCTCCTTGATCTCTCGGGCCGCGACGGCCGAACGCTGAGCCAGCTCGCGCACTTCCTGGGCAACAACCGCGAAACCCTTACCGGCATCACCAGCTCGAGCGGCCTCTACGCCGGCATTGAGCGCAAGAAGGTTCGTCTGGAAAGCAATCTGATCGATTACGCCAATGATCTGGGTGATTTCGTCTGAAGCGGCCTGAATGCGGCCCATCGCTTCGACGGCGTCGCGGACAACTACTCCAGAGGCCGATGCGCAAGCCTTCGCGTCGACAACCAGCTTGCTGGTATCCTGCATGCGCGATGACGAGAGTTTAACGGTTGAGGACACTTGTTCCAGTGCCGCGGAGGTTTGTTCGAGTGCTGCAGCCTGCTGCTCAGTCCGTTTTGCCAGATTGTCAGATGCCTCGCGCATTTCTTGCCCGTTGTTCTGGAGGGCCTGAGTCTGTTGGAGAACTTGCTCGAGTGTGGCCTGGAAGGTGGCGATCGAGTTGTTGAAGTCGTGGCGGAGAGGCTCGAAGTCGGCCGGGAACTTCTCGTCAATCGTAATGCGAATATTGCAGTCGGCGAGCCGCTTCAATCCGGCACCAAGCTCTCGCACGACCACGCTTAGATTTTGCGCATGCAGTTCCTGGGAGCGCTGCGACTCTTCGCGTTCGCGATCGATTATCTGGCGTTGGAGTTCGGCCGCAGCAAGCCGCTCCTGAACTCTCTCATTGACGGAGTCACGCAGTGAAACAAGCGTTCTTGCCATGTCTCCGACCTCGTCTCCACGGTTTACATCCGGTACAGCGGCTGCGAAATCCTCGGCAGCAATCTTGTTCATCGCCGTTTGTAGGTGCCGAATGGGACGGGTAACCGAGCGGATGATAGACAGTGCTCCAATGACCATAAACAGGCAGCCTGCAGCTGCTATTGCAGCGGTCTTCTTGGCACTTGCCCAGACCTTGGCGTCCAGATCATCCACGTAAACGCCATTGCCGATCACCCACCCCCATGGCTCGAACAGAGTAACGTGGGACAGTTTGCGAACAGGTTCATCAATGCCCGGCTTCGGCCAGCGATAATCTACAAAACCGCTCTTTTCAGCTTTTGCGACATTGACGAATTCAACCCAAAGGGCTTTGCCGTCTGGGTCCTTCATGTCCGTGACGTCTTTCCCATTAAGCTCAGGCTTTATGGGATGCATCAGGACAACCTGTTGAAGGTCATTCACCCACAGGTACCCACTCTCTCCGTAGCGAACCGCTGCGAGTTCCGCTAAGGCAGCCTCGCGTGCTTCATCTTCTGAGAGAGCTCCATTTTGTACGTCAGCAAATCGTTTCTGGACGATGGACACGGCCACTTCATCTACTGTTCGCAGAAGATCTTTGCGTTCTTCGAGCAATTGGTCAGCGGTTGTCGACAGCGTGACTGCCATAGCAAGAGTGACGACGAACAGTGATAGTCCAACCAGCAGATAAAGCCTGGTGGAGATGCGGAAGAGTGACATAGCGACTCCAAGTGCTGCGGGAATCGGTTCCTACAGTTACAGTCTTGGCGCATCGCCATATGGCCGCCACCAACGAGTATCGATGCTGTAGGAGCCCCCCCCCTAAATTGACATGTCATATTTAATGCACGTCCGTTTAATTTGAATTAATTCAATCGAGGCTGCTGATTGTTTGTAGTAAGCGGTGTTGCGCTCGCACCTTGACTGAGATTTGAGTTTCGATGCCTTGAGTCTTAGCGTCGATGAGCGCGGTAGCTCTAGGTCGTTGTCGACGTGGTCATGTCAGCCAGCCAGTGCCAATCCTCCCAGACGACCAATGTCCCTCTCTATTTCTCTGACCAAGCTATCGAGCGCTGGATTTCTCGACTTGCGAGCCCGCCGGATGACGTATGCCAAGGACGGGGGCAGAGGCAGGCGGTCGGTCATTATCTGCATCTCCCCTCGGATATGGCGGTCACTCAGCAACGCCACGCCCATTGTCGCGTTGACGGCGGCTACAATCCCGGCCGCGCTTGAGCACTCGAACACGGTTTCGAGAATCGAGTTCTCCTGGCCGATGTCGAGTGCCCATTGTCGATAGAAGCATTCATCGTCGAACGACAAAAATGGTATCGGCTCATCCTCCCGGATAAGTAACTCCGGGTGCTTCACCCAATGAAGGCCCTCTCGGAACAGGACCACGTCGTTCGGTCGCACCTCGTGGCTGAAGACCTGGACGATTGCTGCATCGAGTTCTCCGCGCTCCAGCATGGCGCGGAGAACCAAGCTCATGCGGACCTTGGTTCGGACCGCGACATTTGGGTGAAGCCGCTTGAAGCGGCCAAAAATGCGAGCGAGATCAGTACATGCAGTGTCTTCGGTGAGCCCCAGTAGAAGTCTCCCCGCGAGTGGCGTCTTGGACAGACTTATCAGCGCCTCGTCGTGCAGCCCAAGAATGCGGCCAGCGTAGTCCAGCAGGTCTTCGCCAGCGGCTGTGAACATCGGTCCTCCCGACCTGCGTCCGAGCAACTCGCAATCTAGGCTAACCTCAAGCCTTCTGATCTTGTGGCTCACCGCTGATTGGGAGAGACCGAGTGCGGCGGATGCTTTCGTAATCCCGCCATGTTGGCGGATTGCGCAGAGCGCCCGCAAAGCGTCGATTTCGAGGCGACGACTGTTCAGCTCGTTCATGGCCGTATCCGTTTTATTGTCCGTGGAACGAGCCTATCACGAACCTTGCAAATCATGACAGGGATACAAAGAATGTCATGCGTCCATCGATATTTGTCATGTGCGATTTCTCTGCTTTCCCCGTACCGGTAGATCGTGTTCCTCGCGATAGAGCCCAATGACCGATACCTCTCTACCTTCCGTCTCTGCCAGTCGCCATCCTCTGTTATGGCCATTGCTCGCCACGCTTCTCATCATCGGATGGAGTTCCGGGTTTGTCGGCATTCGATATGCCAATCAGGAGGCGAGCGTCATGCTTTTGCTCTTCTGGCGGACTTTGCTCTCGGGTTTGATCCTCCTGCCCTTCGCGTTGGCCATCGGACCAAGGATATCAATGCGTGCGGTCAGGGATCAGGCGCTATTCGGCGTCATGGCGGTCTTCCTTTATCTCGGAGGCTTCGCGCTTGCCATCGAGCACAGAGTGCCAACCGGGTTGGTCGCGCTGATTGCCGACCTTCTTCCGCTCGCAATAGCCGCCCTTTCCCAGCCCGTCCTCGGTGAGCGGCTGACGCAACGGCAATGGCTGGGCACCGCGATTGCGGTCGTCGGCGTCTTGATCGTCTCCTTCGACAGCCTCAGTTTCGGTACTGCTCCGATCTGGGCGTACGGTCTGACGGTAGGTTCGATGCTGGTGTTCGCCGTCGCCTCAGTCCTGCATAGGAGATGCAAGACTCAAAACATGCCGGTCCACCAGAGCCTTTGTATCCAGACGCTGATGGGGTCGGTTCTCTTCGGCCTGTGCGCATTGACGCAGGGCAGCCTTGCCCCACCGATGACCCGAGACTTTGCAATCGGGATGGTCTGGCTAGTTCTGATCGCAACGTTCCTCGCGTATGCGGTCTACTATACCAGTCTTCGGCTGTTCCCGGTTGCCAAGGTGAGCGCCGCCATCTACCTCAGCCCACCCGTGACAATGCTATGGGCCTGGATGTTGTTCTCAGAGCCTCTGACCTTCGCGATGTTCGCCGGGCTGGCAGTGACCTTGGTTGGCGTATGGCTGACCTCACGGGGCTGACCACTGGGCAATCGGCGACCACAATACAATTGGGAGAATATTGGCGAGCCCATCGCTGTCCCTGACAAACGTTACGCGGCCTGATGATTCCAGGGAAGCAGATCATCGATCTGTCTCTGCTTATGCCCTCTGACGATGGCTGAGAGCGTGCGGATAAGGTACACTTGTGGATCGACGGCATTGAGTTTGCAGGTTTCGATCAGCGAGGCGATAGTCGCCCAGTTCTCGGCCCCGGCATCGTGACCCGCAAAGAGTGCGTTCTTGCGATTGAGCGCTATCGGCCGGATGGTTCGCTCGACACAATTGCTGTCGATCTCAATACGACCGTCGGTCAGGAAGAGCTTCAGTCCATCCCAGTATTTGGCAATGTAGGCCAAGGTCTCGCCGAGTGGGGACTTGGTTGAGACACGGGCACGGTGATGGACGAGCCAAATTTGCATGTCGGCGACGAGTGGCGCTGACCGCTCCTGCCGTCCAGCGAGACGAACCTGCGGATCACGGCCGCGCAGTTCGGCCTCGATCCGATACAGTTCACCGATGCGCTTGACTCCATCCTCGGCAATGGGTGCTGACCCGTTGCGGGTGATCTCCACTAGCTTGCGCCGCGCGTGAGCCCAGCAATAGGCGAGCCGAATGTCTGGGCCGACACGCTCAGGGGCGATCAGCCTGTTGTATCCCGCGTAACCATCGACCTGGAGAACGCCCGAGAACCCCGGCAATATCCGCTCGGCATGAATGCCACCGCGACCGGGTGCGTAGGTGAAGGCGACACCCGGCGGAGCGCCGCCGCCCCATGGGCGATCATCCCGTGCCAGCGCCCAGAAGTATCCGGTCTTGGTTTTGCGCGAGCCGGGATCGAGAACCGGGGCATGGGTCTCGTCCATGAAGAGCTTGGACGAGCGCTTCAAGTCGGCAATCAGTGCATCAAAGACGGGCCGCAGTTCATAGGCTGCCCGACCGACCCAATCGGCCAGCGTAGACCGGTCGAGATCGATGCCCTGGCGGCTCATGATCTGCGCCTGCCGATAGAGCGGTAGGTGATCGGCATACTTGGAGACCAGAACATGGGCGATGGTCGCTTCTGTCGGGAGCCCTGCCTTGATCAGCCGTGCTGGTGCCGGAGCTTGAACGATTCCGTCAGTGCAAGCACGGCAGGCATATTTGGGGCGACGGGTGACGATCACGCGGAACTGTGCCGGGATCACGTCCAACCGCTCGGAGACATCTTCGCCAATGCAATGGAGGCAGCCGCCACAGCCGCAGATCAGGCTCTCTGGCTCAATAACTTCCTCGATACGCGGGAGATGCTTCGGAAGCGAACCGCGATTGATCGCACGTGGCTTGGCAATCCTATTTGTAGCAGGAGCGTCCGCCTCATCCTCGGCATGGATCACGGCCATAGCCGTCTCCAGGTCTTCCAGCGCCAGGTCGAATTGGTCGGGATCGGTCTTCTCCGATTTGCGTCCGAAGGCTGCCTGCTTGAACGCTGCGACCAGCTTCTCAAGTCGTTCGATCCGCTCATCCTTGCGGGCGATATGCTCATCTTTGCTGGCTATCGCGACGTCCTTGGCCGCCTCGCGTGCCTGTGCCGCGATCAGCAGCGCCTTCAGGGCGGCGACATCATCGGGAAGATCGGCGGCTTCGAGCATGGCCGGAAAATATCAAATCCCGAGCGGATTTGCCTCTGGAATTTGGGGCGCTGAGTCATCGTGCCGCAGCTATTCGATGGCCTCCGGCGTTCTCGTCTGGACGGCATGAACCCGCCGCCAGTCGAGGCCCGCAAATAGGGCTTCGAACTGAGCATGTGTGAGTGTCATCAAGCCATCCTTGATGCCAGGCCAAGTGAATGTGTGCTCTTCAAGCCGTTTGTAGGCCATGACGATGCCGGAGCCATCCCAGTAGATTAGCTTCAACCGGTCCGCCTTCCGTGATCGGAACACGAAGACAGTTCCCGTAAACGGGTCCTTGTGCAACTCGTTCTTCACGAGCGCCGCCAGGCCGTCATGACCCTTGCGGAAGTCGACAGGTTTGGTCGCCACCATGATCCGTACGCGGTTCGACGGAAAGATCATGTCGCTGCCGCCAAGGCGCGGGCGATGGCAGCAATCCGGGACGCAGACGCGCCTTCCTCAAGAAGGATCGTGACAGGGCCTACGACAATCTCGGCGCGGGAAGCGACCTTGACAGTCTGCGGCTCCGGCGCTGGAGTATCGACAACGATAGCCGCAAACTCCACCGCGTCTTCCGGCTCTGGCAGCACCAGCTTGCCCTGCCGAGCCAACGTCCGCCATGATGACAGGTGGTTAGCCTTCAGCCCGTAGCGTCCCGCTACTTCATTTACTGTCGCGCCCGGACGCAAGCTCTCCGAAACAATCCGCGCCTTGACCTCGTCCGGCCATTGGCGATGAGCCTCACGTCGGCCCCGCCGCGTCGGGAGAACCTCCAATGTAGTATCCATGGAGAAACTCCTTGTCGCTCATCCATGGAAACTCGATCACAGATCAGGCGACAGCGGGCAATGTGGGGGTAGAACACCGGTTACTGTTTGTATCCATCCGGCGTAGACCGCAGGGGTTATGATTTCGGCTCGTCCGTCATGATGCGTTCGATCTTTTCCTGATCACATTGCTCGTCGACAAGGAACTGCCTTACACCCCCGTCCCAGGTGCGGATATCGGCGAGGAACTCCTTCATGCTCTCGACGCCCCGGTCGGTGAATGTAGTGATGCCCTCTTCGGTGCCGTCATGGGCATGGATCATCTCGCCGTAATCGATGTTGTCCGAGTTGCTGGCGATTTGCTGGAGAAGTTCAATGTTCTCACCGATCAGCGTGGCGACATAGTCGATCGTGTAGACATGCGTCGGGCGCGCCATCAGGCCGCCACCTGCCGGGCGCTTCCGGCGGACCAATTCCACGGCAATAGTTCCGGCAGCCTTGATACTGGAAGGCTGGGCATGCGGGCGAGCACGTCCGCCAGCCAGGCCTGCGGATCGATATCGTTCATCTTTGCCGAGACGATCAGGGAATACATGAAGGCAGCACGTTCGCCTCCGCGCTGGGAACCGGCGAATAGCCATGCCTTTCTTCCCAGAGCAATACCGCGCAGGGCGTGTTCGGCGGCATTGTTCGAAAGGCAAAGCCTGCCGTCGTCGAGGAACCGGGTGAAGGCTTCCCAACGTCCGTCCTTCTCGAACATGTAGGCGTCACGACACGAAAGTGGCGAATCTGTCCGACTTTTAAGAACGTATCCGGAACTCAGGTTGGTTTGACCGTGGATGTCGTTGCTTTTTCGGCCTTGAGAGCTTCGTAGAGGGCGGTTTTC
>Ga0172380_10003009_pt1 | contig 24302 bp, 14 predicted proteins | sample Leawe162metaG_FD_119747 | JGI IMG/M metagenome (GOLD analysis project Ga0172380, IMG submission 119747) | Leachate microbial communities from a municipal landfill in Southern Ontario, Canada - Leachate well 162 metaG | ecosystem: Engineered > Solid waste > Landfill > Unclassified | place...
ATCTTTGACAATTACTGTTTTTATGGCGGTTCCTTGGCGGGAACGCTTATTCGCGGTTCCAGCTAAAGAACTGTTATAAAAACGGTACAGCCTTACAGCGTCGGGCTGTTTAATGACATATGGGAATATTTATTCCCAAAAAATATATGGCAAAAGAAGGAGATTTTTCAGCGGAAGAATTGATGCCGAAGTATAAAGGCATCGTGAATTCCGTCGAGGATATTGTTTCTCTCGGAAAGTTGGCCATTGAAGAAGGCATTCGGCAAATGGAAAAAAATATCGGAGAAAGAAGAGAAGAAATGGCGGTTGTTTTGCAGTCGCTGCTGGAAGAGGCGGAGGTAAAACCTCTTCTTCCAAAAATGAGGCCGCGCGATTGGTTCAAGGTCGGAGACTCAATTATGTCCGCCCGGGCTGTGTGTCCCCTTCGCTTCGAAAAAGCAAAAGTGGTCAGCGAACCGGACGATGTCGGAGTCATAAAAATAAGATTTGATTCCGACGATAAAGCATCCTCAACTTTCGTCATCAATTATATGGTGATGAAGGTTTGGGAATTCAATTATTTGAAAACCCACCCCGATTTCATGAAGGATTGGTACTTGGGAAAAGGAACGGTTGGCATTTGCGGGAAGGGCAGCTTTGCGGACGCCATCGAGGATGTCGCTTCCGACACGAGATAGGACGCTAAAAACAAACCGCCTTTATGAGAGGCGGTTTTCTGTTGGGTGAAAACAAAATCGGTTTTATCGAGCCCGGTTTTTTCGAGAGGATAAATTCATCGTAAAAAAATTGATGCGAATATTTCTCGTCTTTTTTCTTTCATCCATTTTTCGCGGCGATCCGAACCGCCGTCCGTAAGAATATTTTTTGTTCTCGCAAATTTTTATTTCTCCAAGTTTTTTCCGTCTCCTCCAATAAAAATTTTCGCAGAAAAAGTTGGCAAAGGCCCGGCCTTTGCCAACTTTTGGGACCCTTTAATAAAAATTTTTATTGGGTAAAAAATTATACGAACCCGCGCGCAGTGTCCGGGCGGAAAATTACACGGGTCGGACCTGGCGGCGTACAGGTCCGACCCGTGTAATTTTTTTCGCGCAAAGAGCCGGAGAGGTCCGGTCGGGACAATATCGCAACCGGAGATGAGGCTAAGCAAATTTTTGATCGATCTTTACGGGTCGGACCCGTACGCTAACGGGTCCGAGCCGTAAAGATGCGTCCGGCCTCGGCATCTTAACAAAAAAGGCGTTTTGGGTTATAATACTGGACATGACTAAAGCTGATATCTTCAAGGTCACTTTGGCGCTATACCGCGTGACCAACCTTTTCCCCAAGAAAGAGCCTTTGCGTTTTTCTCTGCGCCGCAACGCCTTGAAGATATATTCGTCTTTATCCCTGTCCAAAGAATCTTCGGAACTTCTTTCGCGAGCCGAAAGAGCGAACATTATCAGGGCCGATCTCATTTATCTGGACAATATCTTCTCCCTGTTCCAGATCGCCAAAAGACAGGAATGGGTGGACAGCCGAAATTTCCTGATATTGGAAGAAGAGTACCAAAAATTGAAATTGGTTTTGAGAGAGCACTATTCCAAAATGAAAGAAGCTCAAACCGGGTCCGAAGAGCAAGAGCGGGAAGAGCGGGGACAGCCCGAATCCAAAAAAGAACCGGACGAACCCTTGAGCATTTTCCAGACCGAGCAAACGGAAGCCAAAAAGACGGCAGGACGAAAAGAAACTGAAACCGAGAGGAAAGATACGGTCATCGTGGACATCTCCAAAAACAAGGCGGAGGACGAGGATCGCCGGGACACGGAGATCAAAAGAGAGTTTATCGAGAAAAGCCCGGGAGTCTCCCCTTTGGAAAAGAAGATGCTTGATACTTTAAGAAAGAAGGGAAAAATGAGAACCAGCCAATTACAGGAACTCGTACCGGACCTGAAGCGAAGATCCCTGCAAAGGAAGCTGAACGACTTGAGGGATAAAAATCTGGTAGATGTCTCCGGCAACGGCCCCCAGCTTTTCTACTTTTATAAGAGCTAGGAGCGAGAGTGCTTGGCCGCGGGAGCTTGCACGGCTCGGACCCGTTTGCGTACGGGTCCGACCCGTGCAAGCTTCATCCGATGGTCGGGGTCGTAACTTACACGGGTCGGACCTGTACGCCGCCAGGTCCGACCCGTGTAAGTTACCGTGCCAGTCGAAATTTACTGCGCCAAACCAAATTCTACTGTGACAGCTACTGTGCCAAATATAATTTACTGTGTCATTTACTGCGCCAAACTTTAATTCTACTGTGACAATCGCGCCAGTCTTTGCGATATCGGCTCTCGATATCGTTCAGGCTTTGAATTTTTCAGCCTAAAACCTTAATGCGGTTTGCGGCGATACTATGGATAACAACGACACCAAAAAAGAAACTTTTTCAAAGATATATCACGAGAAGGTGGAAAAGATATACCGCTTTGTTTACCTGAAAGTCAGCACCCAGGCGATCGCCCAGGACATAACTTCCGAAGCTTTCACCCGCTACTGGGAACAGCTTTGCAAAAACAAAGCCATTGACAATCCTTCCGCCTTTCTTTACCGGACGGCCCATAACCTTCTGGTCGATCATTACCGGAAGCGCGGCCGCCAGCCGGACAGCGTGGATATTGAAGCCTGTTTCGACATCAAAGACGAGAAGGTGAATATCGAACAGGGAGCGATCCTTTCCGAAAGCGTGGGAAAAGTGAAAGACGCCATGGGCCAGTTGCGCGACGAGTGGCGCCTGGCGATCTCTCTTTACTACATCGACAAAGCCCCGATCAACGAAGTGGCCGAGGCCCTGGAAAAGTCCGAAGCCGCCGCCAGAGTGATCATCCACCGGGCGCTAAAAGAACTGCGCAAGATACTCGAAAAAAATACAAAAAAAGACCCGACCAAGAAAAAGTGAAACCCGCCTTCGCTCCTGTGGGAGCTATGGCGGGGCGAAGTAGAACGCGCCCTAAAAGGCGCGTTTTGGTTAGAGCGGAATTATGTGTCTTTGAGGGAGGAAGTTTGCATGGGTCGGACCCGTACGCAAACGGGTCCGAGCCGTGCAAACTTCGCGCGATGGCCAGGGTCGTAACTTACACGGGTCGGACCTGGCGGCGTACAGGTCCGACCCGTGTAAGTTACCGTGCCAGTCCCCGACTTACATGAGCGTTGTCGAGAGCTACTGCGCCAGTCCAATTTTTGGCACAGCCAGCCTTCGCTCCTGAGCTACGGCTTGGCGCAGCCAGCCTTCGCTGAAGCTACGGCTTGGCACAGTAGTTACTGTGCCAAATGGCGCAATAGTATGGATAATAAAGGGTTGGCACAGTAGCTTGTCACAGTAACCGATCGGGAAGCGAGTTGTAAAAGTGGGCAAGGTGACACCTTGCCCACTTTTTGATCATCTGTTCGGCTTATACGGCTCGGACCCGCTAGCGTACGGGTCCGACCCGTAGCTTTTTGTGCTGAAGCAAACCACCGGAATACACAGGTCCGACCTGTGAAGCGCACAGGTCGGACCTGTGTATTCCGGTTTCCGGTTAGCCCGGTTTGTAACAAAAAGACTTAGAGAGCGTCATAATCTATGCGAAGAGTAAAAGTCTTTATTTATCGATATGCAAGAAGAAAAGTTGATCAGGAAAATTGAAAAACTGAATTGCATCAAACCCGACTCAAATTGGGTTCTTTTTGCTGAACAAAAGATCATGGCCCAAGAGCCTGCCGAGATAACAACAGTAAGATTCGATTGGAGCTTTGTTACCAGACCCGCTTTCTCCGCCGCTTTCTCGGCGTTCGCCATCATTTCCATTGTTTTCAGCGCTTCGCTGACCTTGGCCCAGAACGCTTTGCCCGGAGATATGCTTTATTCATTAAAGAAAGCTTCCGAGACAGCCAAGATGGCCTTTGTCCCGGCCGGTGAAAGACCGATGGCCCAACTGGAACTGACCAAAACGAAATTGGCCGAACTGTCCAGAGTAACGCAGGGAGAAAAGAACCAGGGACAGAAATTGGCGGCCAGCATCGCCGAAACGCAGAAAACTTTGCAGGACGCTTCCAAAACTTTGAATCAGCTTTCGCCCCAGGAAAAAGAACAGGTGGCCAACCAAGTTGTCGGGCAGTTGGAAGCGATAAAATCGCAAAAGACGGCTATCGAGCAGAACATTAAAACAGACATATTGAGCGATGTGCAAAAGTCAGAGCTTGCGCAATCCGCCGTTGAGTATTATAAATTATACTTAGCGAAGGAAATTGAAACATTGGAAAAAAGCAGCTTGACCGAATCTCAAGCTATTCTGTTGTTGGAAGCCAAGACCGCTCTGGCGGACGGCGAAGTGGAAAGAGCGATGGACATAGTGGTCAAAGAAATTCCGGCGAAGAAAGACCAGCCCAAAATTGAAGAAAAAGAAAACACCACGACAACGAATACGACCACGACCGAACAAGGAACGACAACCGAGAGCACGACTTCAAGCGAACAGTAGAAAATTATAAATCGTAATTGAGAAAATAAAATTATGGTTTGCGACATAATATGGGCGTAAATAATTTTTAAAAAGCTTAACGCTTAAAAAATTATGGACATAAATGTCTAAGTAAAAAGTTCTTCAAAGATCATCGAACCACCGAATGACAATATGATAGAGGCGGGCGCGAACTTCACAATTTGAGATCGAGAATAATAGTGTCAATTTCTTCCGGGTGTTGAGAGCAGGGAATTGAAAAAAATTTCAAAGTCCTGCCCTCGACATTCGAGGAGAAAGTAAATGCGGCGCAACCGCATTTATAAAAATAATGCTTTGCCTTTCAGGATCCGGGAATCGAAAGATATCCGGGGCCAAAGAAGTCAAAGCAAAAAAGCTGTCCACGGGCAACCGTAACAAGGTCGGCGGCAGCTTCGAGAAATAAATCAAAATTTTTTAAACAGGGCAATTTGATTCAGGAAACTTTCCGAAAGGAAACCACCTTAACCAATTTGCCATTATAAAGCAAAATGAATTCAAAGAAAAAATTTAGTGTTGCTCTCTCCACCATCGCTTTTGCTTTAGTAGTTGCCAGCCCGGTCGGTGCTGTTTGCAGCATCTCCACCTTGAATGAATGCGATAACAATGGCTTGATTGCCGTTATCGCCCAATTGATGGGAGGATCTCAAACAACCACCACAACAACAACCACAACCACTGGAACAACTGCTATCGCTGCCTGCCAAGGGATCACCTTTGACAGAAACTTAACCGTTGGTTCGAGCGGAGCCGATGTAAAATGTTTGCAGGCTTTGTTAAACCAGAGCGCTGACACTCAAGTCGCCGCCACCGGAGTAGGATCTGCCGGAAATGAAACCACCTACTTTGGATCTAAAACAACCGCTGCGGTAATGGCTTACCAGACCAAGAATGCCATCTCCCCTGTAGCCGGTTACGTAGGACCTATAACCAGAGCTTCGTTGAATGCCGCCTTAACAGCGAGCACAACCACAGGAACAGGTACTGGCACAACCACCACCTATCCTGCCGGATGCACCTCAAGCACTGGTTACAGCCCGACAACAGGACAGGCTTGCTCTGGTACAACCACCACGACAACCTATCCTGCCGGATGCACATCAGCCACTGGTTACAGCCCGACAACTGGCCAGGCTTGCTCTGGTACAACAACAACCACAACCACAGGCGAGGCCTTGACAGTAGCTTTAGCTTCTGACACTCCTGCCGGTGGAAACGTATTGATCGGTGAAGCCAACAAGGCAATCACCAAAGTAATCTTTACCGCCGGCGCCGATGCCGATGCCGTTATCAACACCCTTAAGATCAAATCTTACGGAACAGCTGATTTAAATGGCAGAGATATCAGCCGCGTAAAAGTTTACGACGAGAACGGAAATCAACTTGGAAGCCAGCCATTAACCGCTGGAACAGCCATTTTGACCTTCTCTCCGACTATTACCGTTACAAAAGGTACTTCCAAAGCTTTAACTTTTGAAGTCACAATGGTAAGCGCCGGTGCTGGTACAGCCACCGCGTCTGCAACAGTCAGACTGGGATTGGTTGATGCTTCCTCTATCGGAGGAACAGTATTCGGCGGTACCTTCCCGATCGTCGGCAATTCTTATACAATCGTTGCCGGAGGATCTTTGGGAACTCTTACCGTAAATCAAACCCCAGTTGTCTCCGTCAATTCTGTCGGAGCTGGAACTTCTAACGTAACCTTGGGAAACTTTGTTGTTTCTGCGGGAAGCCAGGAAGATGTTAGCGTCAAACAAATAGTGATCAGCTTAGACGGAAACAACGGAAATACCGCTCTTGACACCGATGTCACAAACATCAGAGTCAGTGTTGACGGTACTAATGTAGGGACTGCCTCAGCTTTTGTTAACAGAAAAGTCACTGTTAATCTTTCCTCTCCTATCGCTTTGACTAGAGGAGCTTCCAAGAATGTTTCGGTCATAGGAGATATAGTGAACGGAGCGAACAGAAATGTCTTGATATCGATGGATATTGACGGCGTATCTGGAACTGGAGTCACTTCCGGAGTTGGTATCTCCAACACCGCTCCGGCTACTAATGTCAACGATTTGATCAATATTACTGCTGGAACTTTCTCGGTTTCAGTAAGCTCTTCAACTCCGCAAGGAACAGGAGCTCAGTTGGTCAGGTCCACAACTCCTCAAACTTTGGGAGCTTTTGACATCAGAGCCAACGGAGAAGATGTTTTATTGACAGATATGGGCATCAACTTCAATGTTGTTACAGCCGCTGGAGCGTTAAACTCCGTTGGATTGTATAATGCCGCTGGAAGCTTGATCTCGACAGGTACTGTTGATATCAGCGATGTAACCAGCATCTCCAATCAATCGTTCGCTTTAAGCACAACCATTCCAGCTAATACAACCCAGACTATCTATGTCAAAGGTGTAACCAGCGGTATCACAACCGGTGGAACCATTGCCACTAAATTAGCTAGGACTTTGGATAGCAATACAAAGAGCGTCAAAGGAACTGGTATGGTATCGACTGCCCAAACAGGCACTTACGTTACCTCTAATTTCCAACTGGCTCTTCCAGCTATTACAATCAGCTTGGGACCGACAGCCACTATTTCTGGCGATCCGTTAGCTACTCCTGTAAATCAGGCCATATTGAGTCCTGCTTCACAGGTGACAGTCGGAACGGTCAAAGTGACTGCCCAGAAAGAAGATCAGACCTTGAGGAATTTAGTACTTACGGCTGTGACTACTGGCGAAAATCTTGATGCCTTAGTGTCTAGTGTAGCTTTATACGATGGGACCACTCAAGTCACCAATTTTGTTTCACCAGCCTCTGGAGCCACAGCTGTTACCTTTAGCGGATCAGATATTTTGACTCCTGCCGTTACCTTCGTAAAAGGCACTCCTAAGACATTGAGAGCCGTAGCCAATACATTGGGATCTCTCAATGGAAAGACTCTTCGCTTCACAATCGCCACGGGAGATGGCAATACAGCAACCGTTGAATCCATATCTACCCTCGGAAAAGATTCCGGCCAAATATGGGAAAAAGGTGCTGTTGGCGTAACTGATTTGAGAAATAGTGTTGGTGCAGCTACAGAAGCTGGCGAATACACTCTCAATACAGAAGTTATTGAAGTAGCCAAAGATGCCGCCTCTCCATCTGGAACAGTCGGAAGAGGAACTTTCCAGACCTATGCCACTTGGGATATCAATGCTTTTGGAACAACCAACGACATTGATGTAACCGGAATAGTCCTTTACTCCAAAGTTGGTTTGCCGACCGGAATTGCTAATGCGTCATTTAGATTGGTTGATACTGATACCGGAGAAGAGATTGGCACAGCTGGCGGAGCCGGAGTTGATATAGTTGTCACTCCTGCCAGCGGGTATGTAACCTTCAGCAATATAACCGCCGGTGACTTCAGAATTACTCCTGGAATTACCAAGAGAGTATCTTTACAGATCACAACCACCGATACGACAAAATGGCTTGCCAACACTGCTATGCAGTGGACGATCACTCCGTTAGTACTTGGAACTGATCCTATCACCGCAAGCGATGGAGTTGTTACAACCCTTGGTGGCTCAAGCAGCGGATTGGTTTATTCCTATCCTGCCGACACCAACTTGGTCAATATCGGACAGTAGTCAAAACCTTCCTTGGATCTCTTGTGAGGATCCTCGGATAACCCAAAACCCGCCAACCCTTTTTAGGGAAGGCGGGTTTTGTTTACGAGCTTGTAGGAATTAGCTGGTAGCTTGTAGCCCGCCTGCCTGCGGGCAGGGAGTCTCGCTTCGCGAGAGAGGAGCTATATTTTTTCCTTTCTTGGCTCCGCCAGCCGGCGGAGGCAAGACCTCCTACCAGCTACAACCTACAAGCTAATTCCTCGCCCTGCGCCAATCCTCGTTCCATCCTCGTATTAAAAGAAACAGTCCTCGTCGAATTTTTATTTTTTCGCAAAATAAATTTTGCATTTTTTATTATTTTGCTATACTGGACTTGTAACTATAATTTTTTTAACAATATATGGAGGGAAGAGATTTAGTAAAATTTTCCGTATTTTTCGCTTTCGCGATCGTTCTGGCTCCTGTTTCCATCAGGGCGGCGGCTCCGGATCCCATTACCGATTTGAAATGCGTTTATTCCGGGACTCTCGGAAGCGTCCGGCTGACCTGGACCGTGCCGTCCGGCAGCCCGGCGAGCTATCAGATGCGCTATAATCTGATGAATATTACCGAAGGAAATTATCTTAACGCCACGCCTTACAATCAGAATTGGGCGGGCTCGGCAAACGATGTTTACGCGACAGGACTGGCCCAGAATACGAATTGGTTTTTCGCGATGAAGGCTGTCGGCGCCGATGGAGTTTCCGCGATATCGAATATCGCCACCTGCCAGGCCAACCCTGTGGCCGGAGCCAACGCTCCGACGACTCCGGGATCGGCGATATCCAATTTGGCTTCGGGATCGGAGATTCCCGCCGGAACGGATTTTACGATAACGGGAACGAGCTTCGACCAAGGAGGATCTTCGGTGCAAAAAGTGGAAATAAGTTTTGACGACGGCGCGACTTGGCGGAATGCCGCGGCCGTCAAAGCATCGGTATCGGGATTCGATTGGAGCTATAAATGGGCCAGTCCCGCCGCCGGGGATTATCTTGTAAAAACCCGCGCCACCGATTGGCTCGGCTATCAGGAAACTCCCGCCGCCGCTTTGAGCGTCAAAGCCGCTGTCCAATCCTCCGCGGCCGCTACTACTGCCGCGACATCAACTCAAACAACAGTTTCAACAACTACAACCGCGGGGACGACTACAACATCAACTACTGACCAGAACCAGGCACAGCGCAATCTCTTGATCCAGATCATCCAGATATTATTGCAAAGGCTTGGTCTTATCTAAAAATGAAATTCGTAAAATTATTTTTGGCGTCTTCCATACTATTTTTTTCTTTGCCTGTTTTGGCTATGGCCGATTATCAGGACCAGAGAGTGAATTTTTTTGTGGAGAGCAGCTACGACAAACAGTCTTCCAGCCAGGTTTATGCCACTCTTAAAAAGATCGGCAACAATGCCTATTTTTACGTTGAAGATACTTGGTGGAATTCTTTGGACGCGAAAAAAAAGGATAGTGCTTCCGCCGGCTTGAACAGTCTTGCTTCGGAATTCGATTCCAAGATCTACCCTATTTTGACCAGCCAGTTCGGCTCGGAACGCAAGCCGGGGATAGACAATGACAACAGGATCACGGTCCTTATCTCGCCGATGAAAGGTTCCATCAGAGGATACTTCCGCAACAACGACGAATACGAGCGGAATTTGATGCCGAATTCTAACCAGCGCGAGATGGTCTATTTCAACGCCGATTATCTGTCCAATTCTTTCGCGAAAAGTTTTCTGGCCCACGAGTTCACGCATTTGATCCAGTTCAACCAGAAAGACCTTGCTTATGACGTTACCGACGACACTTGGCTGGCCGAGGCGCGCAGCGAGTTCGCGATCACTCTTTTGGGCTACAACAACAGCTACGACCAGAGCAATTTGAAGATCAGGGTGCAGGACTTTTTGGATTATCCTTTCGATTCTCTCACCGAATGGCGCGGGCAGACCTATGACTACGGCGTCGTCAACCTTTTCGTCCATTATTTGGTGGAGCAATACGGAGTGGAAATACTTTCCGACTCTTTGCATTCGCCGCAGACCGGAACGGCCAGCATCAATCAATATATCAAAGACCACGATCCGGGAATGGATTTTAATAAAGTTTTCAATAACTGGGGGATGGCGGTTTTGCTGAACGATTGCTCGTTGGGAGAAAAGTATTGTTATAAAAGCCCCGCTTTAAGCAAAGTGAGAATAGTGCCGTTCAATAATTTTCTGCCTTTTTCGGGAGACAGCGCCTTGTCTTTGGGGCAGACGATGACGGAATGGTCGTGCCACTGGCAAAAGTTCACTGGCGGCAAAGACGGCTTGAAAATAGATTTCAGATCTTCCAGCCCGTCGGCCAATTTCAAGGTCAATTATCTGATCGAGGATAAGTTCGGGAATATCTCGATAAGCTCTTTAACTTTGGATAAGAACAAAAAGGCCCAGCTGTTGATAAACGACTTTAGCGGCAATGATAATTCCATAATTATCATTCCTTGTCTGGACGCAAAGAGCGTCCAAACGGCGGCGGACAGCGAGCAATCGTTTACCTATTACCTCAACGCTTCGACCGTAGCCAAAACCCCCGACAGCGGCAATCAGGGCAACAACGGCGGAACCGATGGAAATAACGACCAGGGCGGGGACACCGGCAACAGCACCGAAGTAAAACTTCCTTTTACCGTAAGTAAACCCCTGGCCCAGATGTCCACCCAAGAACTGTTAATGGTAGTAGTCCGCCTGATCCTCTGGCAAAAAGGCCTCTCCCTCTAAGTTATCCACTTACACAGGTCCGACCTGTGCAGAGTTATCCACAGTTTTGGGTAGCACAGGTCCGACCTGTGTAAGGTTGTTTGTAGCTATCAACAAAAAAGAACCGTCGGGATTCCATATCTCGGCGGTTTTTGCTATAGAAAAAGTGGGCAAGGTGACACCTTGCCCACTTTTTAACAGCAGTTCCTCAACGCCCAAGCCACCCCCGGTCCACAAACAATCCACAGTTTTTTAAATTTTTGGTTTGCGTGTTATAATTTTCGCATGAATCCAAAACTAAAAACTATTATCGTTTTGATCTTTATTGCTTCGTTGGCCGTTGGAGGATATTGGCTGGTGAAGAATAACAAACTGGGCGGATCTTCCGGCGATACACAGCAGCAAAGCGGCCAGCCAAAGGAGAAAGCGATCCAAAGCGGCGCCAATGATTATCAGATCCAAGAAAGTACGGTCGCGAACGAGAAGGGGGAAATAACTTATTCCATCCCCAAAGATTGGAAAGCAGGAACGATAGATTATGAGAGCCAGGGGTCGGTATTTTTCTACAGCCCGAATGTCCCGGCGGAAAGAGACGCCAACGGCGCCCCCAAAATGCCTTTGCAAACCGGCTGCTTGATAGAGGCGACAGTGGTTTATAAAAATTACAGCGTGGATGATATAAAAAAAGAGATCGCTCCAACTCCCGATGAGAGCGGGAACGAAACGAATAACGTTCAAGAGATAACCGTCCAAGGCGTCCAAGCATTGAAACAGTTTTTCCCAAGCCAAACGATAGGAGACAGCACTCTGGTCTACCTGCCAAAGAACGGGAAAGTCTACACCTTCGCAGTCTATCTCCCTCTCGCCGAAGCCGACAAATCCCCCTGCACAGAAAGCTTCAACAGCTTCCTGGAAGCAGTATCAATAAAATAAAAAAGAAGATGCCGCAGCCCCAGCTCGCGGCATCTTTTATAATATCCAATTACACAGGTCCGACCTGTGCAAAGTTATCCACAGTTTTGGATAGCACAGGTCGGACCTGTGTAAGGTTGTTTGTGGTGAATATGTCATTAAAGCGTCCGGAATTTGCAAACGGAGAGATATATCATATCTATAACAGAGGAGTCGATAAAAGAGAGATTTTCAATAGCGATTCCGATCGTTTTCGTTTTATTTCTTCGTTGCTCGAATTCAATAAAAAAGAATCGGTTAAAATAAGATACTGCAAAGATAGGTTTGGATTGAAGAGGTCCGCGAATAGTGCGGAGGGAGGAGAGGGTGACAAAAAACTTGTCGATATTCTAGCTTTTTGTTTGATGCCTAATCATTATCACTTGGTTCTGCGCCAAGAGTCTGATAACGGAGTGTCCCTTTTTATGCAAAAGATAGGTAATGGCTATACCGGCTATTTTAATAAAAAACATGGCAGGGATGGACTCGGCTCTCTTTTCCAGGGAAAATTCAAGGCGGTGCACGTTGATAAAAATGATCAGTTTCTGAATCTCGTAAGCTATATTTTTACCAATCCTTTAAGTATTTTTGATCCTGAATGGAAAGATTTCGGAGCCGCTGATCCTCAAGAAGCTGTTATCTTTTTAAACTCCTATCGATGGTCTAGCTATCTTGATTGCATCGGCATCAACAATTTTCCATCCGTAACTGACCAGGAATTTATTTTTAATTTATTCAAAGACAATATTGATAACGCCGTCGATAACGATGAAAACAAAGATGGACCAGCGAATGAAGAAGTTTTTGAAAGCGTTAAAAAAGCAGTCGAAGGCTGGATACTATATAAATCGGAAATGCGCACCGGCACATCCCAAGTCGCAAACTTGCTTTTAGAAGAATAAGTAAAAACTACACAGGTCCGACCTGTGTATCCGTACCCTGTGGAAAACTCTGCACAGGTCGGACCTGTGTAAGGTTTTCCACAGGGCAAAAGGTTTTGGGTGTGGTATTATTTTTTTAGCGAGCGTTTTGTTCTTTCTTGTTTCTTTTTAAAATTAAATTGGCCTTCGATGGTTGATTCTTTTTTTATATTTTTTCGGTTTCTTGCGCCTGCTCGGGCGTTGGGCTTGGCCGGGAAGATCGTTAGTTCGTGACGAAGCCCGCCTTCGCTTGAAGCTACGGCGCGGCAAAGCCCGCCAGTTCTTTGCTAAATCACTTGCCAATTTTTTGGCCTTTTTTACTATATTCGATCGTAAATAATCCTATGAACAAAAAAATAAAGATCATCGTTGCTGCGATTTTTGCCATTGTCCTGGCCGGGGGAATTGGAACTTGGTGGTGGAACAATAAAGACAATCCCGTCCAAGGGAGGGTCAGCGATTATAAGATCGGCGGCAGTTCCGTAACCAATTCAAGGGCGGGCGTTTCTTATGTCGTTCCTCAAGGCTGGAAAGCGGAGAAGGTAGATTATTCAGAGGGTTCGGTTATATTTTATAAAGAGGGCACGAATGTTGAAAAGAATAATGACGGTTCGGTTAAGCTGCCGGTAGGCGAAGGATGTTTGATCGAGGTGGGGGTTGCTTACAAAGATTATGATTTGGATTCTATTAGATTAGAGGCGTTATCTTATCGTAATGTGATTGAAGGGGCTACGAGTAGTCTAGAATCCACTAGCGTCAACAACATATCGGCCATAAAGCAGATATTAGAAGCTCCAAGTGTCGGCAAAGTAAATATTGTCCACACTCCAAAAAACGGCAAAGTTTATAATTTTACCGTCTATCTTCCTACTGATCAAAATAATCAACCCTCTTGCTCCGAGGACTTTGGCAAATTTCTAGAAACGGTGTCAATAAAATGACATCATTAAAATTTTTCTCGAAAATTATTTGTTCGGCCATCCTGGCCGCGCTGGTTTTCCCGCAGGTAATATTCGCTCAAAATACCGAGGACGTTACGCTCCAAGAATTGGAAGGGAAGATCCAGCTTTCCAAGTACGACACGCAAACAATTTTTCATGACCTTTTGCCGAAAGCTTTGACCGATACTTGGATAAGCCAGTTTGTGTATGCGAGCAGTGATCATTTATCTCCTTCTACTGCTTTAATCTTGAGAGAGTTTATCCGCTATGATTTTTCCAATTACCTTTTAACGGAGGTTCCTTTGAATACGGCTAAATTTATAATTACTCAAGGGATCGAAGTGTGGAGAATTGCCAATGGGGACAAAATTTTTTCCGGGGTATTGGAAAAGTTCGAAAAGGATTCCGTTGGAGCGGCGGTAAACTATGCCAAGAATGAATTTTTTAAATATCAAACCAAAGTTGCTTCGGGAGCGTTTGAAGTTAACTATCGATCGGAGGGCGGAAAAGAAAAGGCAGCGATGCAATATGTTGTTTTTTATAAAAATATTGATAATGAAAAAGCGGATGTCAGTATAGCGATTTATTCTACGGAGAGTATCAATCCTCCTCAAAAAGGTATGTCCGCTGGTGGTATGTCGGGAGTGATGCATGACTTTAAACCCGGCGAAAAACTCCCTCCCTTCATCGCCACTTTTTCCGGGGAAATAATGATCATTCGCGCCGGCGGAACAGCCTACTCCTGGATCGGGCAGCCTGTTGTCGAGATCTCTTTCCCTTCCGTTGTCCCCGACTTCGGTCTTCGTCCCAAGTCTTGGTGGCAGCGCAATATCGTAGAGCCTCTCCAGTCATTTTTTAAAAATCCTCTTGCCATTTTCGGCGCCAGTTTGGTGACTGTTTCCAGCTCGGGAACGGTTACCGACTTGCAAAACGGCGAAGCGTGGCAAATTGATGCCGGCGAAACTTCCGGCGAAAGCCAAACTTCCAGCCAGCCGAGTTATAATATTTTACCGATCGACGATTGGGCCGGCCAGGGCAGCGGGCTCGATGATTTACTGCGCCAAAAAGAAGAAGAGGATGGCGCAGTAACATCTACTGTGCCATTTACTGCGCCAAATATTTTATATACCGTGCCAGCCGGTCCGGTTACTGTGACAAATCAAAATGGCGCAGTAACATTGTCTCCCGAAGAGGCGATAAGACAGGCGCTGTTGGAGCTCATCAGGCGCCAGCAGGCAAACGGCCAAGGCCAACAAGGGCAACAGCTGACAGAAGAAGAAAGGCAGGAGCAAGAAGAACTGCGCCAAAATCTGATCAACGTTATCGGCGAGTTGCAGCGCCGCAACGGCCAAGCCGGGCAAGTGCTCGGGGTCCAAGACGAGATAAGTGAAGGCTCGGAAAATGACGATTCCGGCAATGACGAAAATGACGATGACGATCTCGCCCAAGACGATCAAAACGATCAGTCCGAAAATATTACTGTGCCAACCCTCTGCGCTATCGCGCCAGAGCAATCGGCCAAGCAGAATAAAATCATCATAAACGAAGTTGCCTGGATGGGGACCGCGGCCAGTTCCAACCACGAATGGATCGAGCTGAAAAATTTGACCAACCAAACGATAGACCTTTTCGGCTGGCAGATGCAGGACAAGGACAGGCAGGTAAAAATTATTTTTGGCGCAGTAAACCAGCCTGGCCAAACCGCCCAGCTTGGCGCCGGCCAGTTTTTCTTATTGGAGCGCACCGATGACGACGCGGTGCCCGGCATCGCGGCGAACGCAATTTACAGCGGCGCGCTGGGCAACAGCAACGAAGCCCTTTATTTGTTCGACTCAGACTGCCAGCTTCAGGATAAAGTCCAGGCCAGTCCGAGTTGGCCGGCCGGAAATGAAACCCAAAAAAGAACGATGGAACGGGGCGCCGATCTAAGCTGGCACAGCTATGCCGGCGTTGGACAAAACAATATTTTCGGCACGCCCAAAGCCGCGAACGGCCCGGCGGGACAACAAAGCGGCACGCCAACTGTCGGCAGCGGAAGCGGCGGAAGCAGCGCGGGAGGGGGAGCGTCCGGCCCGCAACAAGAACCGGTCCAAGACGAGCCGGTCCCGCCCGAGCAAACCAGCCCCGTTTCGGAACCGCAAGCCATCGGCCATTTGATAATTTCGGAATTCCAAGCCGGCGACGCGGAAGGCAAAGAATATGTCGAGCTTTACAACCCGACCGATCAGGAAATAAATTTATGCGCCAGCGCCGAAACAGCTTTCTATTTCGCCTACTACTCGGCCAACCGCGATTGGCACGATCCTTACCGCGCCAAAAGTTTTTGTGACGCCCCTGACGCAGTAGCCAGAACTATCGCGCCAAAAGGTTATTACCTTATCGGTTTTAACGGCTATCCGCAAAGCGACTGGCCGATGTATCCGTCTAAAACTCTTTCGGACATTTCTGGCGCAGTAGCGATCTTCTCGGCCAACCCCGATCTTAAAAGCGATGATGACACAGTAGATCAGACAGCGGCCAAAGTTGGCCAGGTAAAAGAAACGAAAATTGACGCAGTAGGCTGGAAGAAAACCGCGGCGGCGGACGAGCCGATCGTCAAAGAAACCGGCGCGGTATTGGTTCCGTCCGGCAACTTATCGCTGGGCCGCCTTTGGCACAATGCCACCCAAAAATATCAGGACACGGACGACAACTCTAAAGATTTTGTGCGCGAAAATCCCAGCCCGAAAGACCAGTTAAGTTTTGCGCCCGAAGCCATAAGCGATTTGGCGGTCGAGGTTCATCCCCAGCAGAGGAACGGCGCAAAATTGTCGTGGTCCGCGCCCGTTGATCCGGACACTTTACCCGGCCAAATGAACTACCAAATATTTTACAGCCGCGACCAGCAGCCGCTGGCAGCCAACTTAAAAAAGATCGAAGAAGAAACAACTCCTCTCATAACAAAAGAAGAAGGCCGGGTCATCGCTTTGGTGCCCGATCTTTTTTATGGCTCGGCCTATTATTTCGTTGTCCAAGCGGCCGATGAAAGCGGCAATCTTTCGCCTCTTTCAACCGCCAGTCCGGCGTTTGATATCCAAACGGCCCAAAATCCCTGGCCCATGGCTTATCATGACCCCGCCCGCACGAACCAAGGAGAATACGGCGGTCCGTTGGGCAATAAGTCCTTGAACGATCTTACCGGTTTGGATCCGGCGGGCTTGTTCCTTATGCCGCCGGCGATAGGCGACGGCAACAGCGCGTATGTTTTCGCGCGGGTTGCCGGCCAGAATGGGCTTTATGCTTTCGATAATAACGGCCAGCAAAAATGGCAGTTTCCGGTTTCGAGCCACAACCAAATTCCGGCCATCGGCGATGACGGTTCCGTTTATTTTCTTACCTCTTCTTCTGTCGGGGCTTTGAGCCCCGGCGGAAAGCTGAAATGGGAAGAACATCTTGCCGAAGTTTATAGCGAACATCTTTTGCTCGGACCGGCCAGCCGATTGTACGTGATCGCTAAAAAGGAGGTTCAAGATGGTTTTAAATTATTGGCTTTGGCCGACAGCGGAGACCAGGCGGTCAAAGCTTTTGAGTACGATTTGTCGCAGGAAACGGCGGCAGGCGAGAGCATCAGCACTGTTTTCGGCCCGACCTTGGACAGCGAAAACAATGTCTATCTGTCCGTGGACCGAAAGCTGATAAAGCTGAACAGCCAGGGGCAAAAGATAGGGGAAAGATCGTTCGGCCCGGAGTTTGCCGAAGATTATGAAGGTCCGCGGGACATAACAGTTGAGGCCGGGGTGCCTTATCTGTTTGATAACAATGCCATAATTTTAGGGATAAAAAACGGCCATTGCGCCAAGCTTGTCAGTCCGGGCGACTCAGAGTCTTTCCGCGACGGCTGCGAAAGCACGGTCTATTCCGTAAGCTCAAATGATTTGGCCGTTGATAATTGGAAGATATCGGCCAATTTTGATTTTGGCCGGGTCGGCGGAAACAAATTCTATTACAACATCCGAGCTCCCGGGATGTTCGGGGCAAGCTTTTTGGACCTGGTGGCAATAGATCTGGCCACGGGCGATCGAACTTGGAGCAAGCATTGGGCCAGTTCCTATACCGGCCCGGACCCCATCTATCCGCTTCTGTCCGACAGCCAAGGTTATGCATATTTTGGGCAGAGGGAAATGGTTTTGGGCTACGATATGAGCCAGCCGCCCGATAGCGACCCAGGCGGTAATTTGGTATTCAGCGCGAACATCAGTTCTTTGGCCCCAAAAGACAAAGGCGCGGCTCTGGGTCTCGGGACATTATACCTCCCGAACTACGACAAGCTAAGCCAAACCCCCTGCCCATAACCAAACCCGCGCAGATTTTTCTGTGGATAACCTTGCACAGGTCCGACCCGTGCAAGGTTATCCACTACACAGGTCCGACCTGTGTAAAGTTATCCACAGGGTTGGGCGTGTTTGTTGGCTTAACTTCGTTTGTTTTTCTGATATAATTTTATTCAACCAACAGCTCGATCAACGTTATAAATAATTTCGGTAGACATATAAATAAATTTAATTCTCAAAATGAAATCAAGCTTTAAATTCCAAATGATAAAACGATTTAAGAAAGATAAAATAAACGCCTTCACTCTTATCGAACTTTTGATCGTCGTCGCCATTATCGGGATCCTCGCGGCGATAATTTTTGCGATGGCTAACAGCGCTCAAGCCGGCGCCCGCGACGGACGCAGACAATCAGAATTGTCCCAGACCAAGAAAGCTTTGCAGGCCTACTACCTCCAGAACGGCAGATACCCGACAACTACTGTTGATGGTATCTCTTTGGAGGTTGATAACGATACCGCCGGAACTTTCTCCCAAGCCATGAAGTCCAGCGGATATATGTCCATCATCCCTAGAGATCCGAAGTATACCGCCGATGGAGACTTTGCCTACAAGTATATCGCCACTACTACCGACACCTTTACTCTCTGCGCCAAGACCGAGGTCAGCGACGGCTATGTCTGCATCGACCAGACCAGCGGCGGAGGCATCGCTTTCTCCGACGAACCCCCGGTTGATTTCGGAGGATGGGGAGGAGGCAGCGGAGGAGGTTTTGTCAGTGTGATTCAAGCTTCGAATGGGGACGGACATAACTGCGCCCTCAAGTCCGACAATACTGTTTGGTGCTGGGGAAGCAATGCAAATGGCAATCTGGGAATTAACAACACTACCCAGCAGTTAACCCCTGTCCAAGTTTTGGGAACAGGAGGCTCCGGCTATTTGACTGGCGTCAGCCAGATTGCATCTGCTGGACACTGGAACTATCGTACCTGCGCTCTCAAAACCGATAATACTGTTTGGTGCTGGGGAAGCAATGCAAATGGCAATCTGGGAATTAACAACACTACCCAGCAGCTAACCCCTGTCCAAGTTTTGGGAACAGGAGGCTCCGGCTATTTGACCGGCGTCAGTCAGATTGTGGGCGGGCACAACCATATTTGTGCTCTTAAGTCCGACAATACTGTCTGGTGTTGGGGATTTAACATGTACGGCCAGATGGGGATCAATAATACTAGTGATCAATATACCCCTGCCCAAGTCCTTGGCGTGGGCGGGTCCGGTTATCTGACTGGAGTTAGTAAAATTTCAGCTGGATGGAACCACACTTGCGCCGTAAAAGTTGATGGCACCGTTTGGTGCTGGGGAGGGAATGGCAATGGCCAGTTGGGGATCAATAACACTACCCAGCAGCTAACCCCTGTCCAAGTTTTGGGAACAGGCGGTTCCGGTTATTTGACCGGCGTCAGTCGGATCTCGACCGCTATCGGGTCAAAATATACTTGCGTTCTCAAAACCGACAATACTGTCTGGTGTTGGGGAGATAACACGTACGGCCAGTTGGGGATCAACAACACTACCCAGCAACTAACCCCTGTCCAAGTTTTGGGAGCAGGAGGTTCCGGTTATCTGACCGGCGTTAGCCAGATTGCATCTGGATGGCTTCATACTTGCGTCGTCAAAATTGATAACACTGCCTGGTGCTGGGGATATAATGGACATGGCCCCCTGGGAATCAACAACACCGTTAATCAATATACCCCCGTCCAAGTCTTTGGCGTAGGCGGCTCCGGCTATTTGACTAATGTCAGTCAGATTTCAGGTGGAAGCGGCCATACCTGCGCAGTCAAGACCGATGGCACTGCTTGGTGCTGGGGGGAGAACAACATTGGCCAGCTGGGAATTGGCAACACTACCCAGCAACTAACCCCCGTCCAAGTCCTTTTCCCTCAATAGCTTAAAAGGTTATACGGCCGTCTAAAAGTTGGCAGAAGCTCGGCCTCTGCCAACTTTTAGCCATATTTATTGCCGAGGGTCTAACCCCCTGCATCCAGGTCCTTTTACGGGTCCGACCCGTGCGAAGTTGTGGATTGGACATGCGGCCGAATAATTGTAAAATGAATTTAATAAGAAGCAACTAAAATAAATCAATATCAAAAGATTCCCGGGCCTGTCCGGATATCTTATTGAGAACCAGCTCAAATATGATGAACAAAATTACCAAATGGATCTTTTATGTTTTTTCTTTCCTGCTCCCTTTGTCTTTTTTGCCCGAGCGGAATTTTGCGGCGTACGTGGATAAGAAAATATTTCTGGCCGGTTTTGTTTTCTTGCTGTTCGTCTCATGGCTGGTGCAGAGCGTCAAAGACGGGAAGATAATTTATCCGGCGGGAAAAACAGCCAAAGCGGTTTCGGCCGTCGCGGCGGTGTTCTCCATTTCCACTCTTCTTTCGGGAATAATTTTCCCGAGCCTGTTCGGCACTATTTTACAGGGAGGGGTTTTGTTCGGATTCATCCTTTCCTTTTTGCTTTTCTTTTTATCATCCACGATCTTGGAAAACGAGAAAGAACTTTTAAGAACCATCAAACTTTTTATAGCGGGCGCTTCGGTCTTGTCGCTGGCTTTTCTGTCGCTGGCCTGCTTGGCTCTTTTTCAGCCGACAAGCTGGCTCGGCAAGGCTTTGGTTTTTAATCTTGGCGTAGGCGACGCAGGACAAACTTTGGCATTGGTCTTCGGCGGCGCCTTGGCCGCGCTGTTCGCTCTTTTCAGCTTTGGCCGCGATCGATCGCCCGACAAAAAATTGCCCGTGAAAATTTTGGAAGCAACGCTGTTCGTAATTTCGGCGGCTTCTTTGACGGCCGGAATAGTTTTTGTCAACTTTCCTTTAGTTTGGTTTTTGGTCGGAATGTCTTTGATCGTGATACTGTTCCGCCTCTTGGCGATGCCGTCATCCAGCGTCAGCCGTTTGGCCGCATTTTTTGCCGTCATAGTCTGCTCTTTCTTTTTCCTTTTCGGATCGCCTAAGTTCCTTAGCTATAATTTCGGCTTGATCCCTTTGCCCCCCCAGCCGTTGAGCTATAGCATCGCCAGCCAGACCTTGAGCGAAAATTTCAAGAATTTGATGGTCGGCTCCGGATTGGCCACTTTTCCTTATCAGTTCTCTCTGCACAATGAAGGAGCTTTCAACCAGACCCAGCTGTTTGGATATGTTTTCGGCCAAGGTTCGTTCGGACTCTTGACGCTATTGACGGAGACCGGAGTTTTGGGAGTGGCGGTGCTCTTGCTTTTGATCGGACTTTTTTTCTGGCAAGGTTTCAAGTTTTTGTCGAGCAACGATGAAGAGGACAGGTCCGGCCTGGTATCGTTCATCCCCGGATTTTATTTTATGCTCCTTTTCTTCTTCTATCCTATAAATTTGGGATTGGTGGCTTTGGCATTTTGGTTCTTGGGAATTTTCGCGGCCGTCGAAAAACAGAAAGAAGTCGTTTTCAGCCAGACAGCTCCGGCCAAGAGATTGGCTTTGATAGGGGTTTTGCTGATCGGCGCGATGGGAATAGTTTTGAGCCTTTACGTTACCGTCCAGCAGCACAGAGCGGAGATAGTTTATCAGCAAGCGATGGCCAAGGACAATCTGGACGAAGCCATTAAAAAAACGCAGGAGGCCGCGCAAATTTGGCAGTCCGACTACTACTACGTCGCGCTTTCCAACTTGTACGTTATGAAGATACAGAAAGTCCAGTCCGAGATAAAAGACGCGACAGCTCCTTTGCCGGAAGACCAGCAGACCTTGTTGAAAGATGCCGCCACCCAAAGCTTGGCCGCCGCCAATTACGCCTGCAAGCTCAATGAAAAGAAATCGGACAACTGGCAAAATCTCGGTTCTATATATATGGGGCCGGTAGCGTTCCAGGACTCCGACAAGCTGGCCATCGAAAATTACGAAAAAGCCCTTAAGCTTTATCCGCAGAATTTGAACGCGGTGCTGGGATTGGCCAATGTGTACAGGCTGCAGGGGGACACGGTCAAAGCCTTGGAAGGATACAACAAAGCTCTAACAATAGTTATGCCCGGCGCGGTTCTGTCCGGAGAAAAAGAACCGGCGGACAAATTGATCAAGGCTGTTATAGAACAGCTACAGTCCGGCAGTACGCAGCAAAGCGGCCAGGAGGGGACCCAACAAGGAGAACTTCCAACCGGCCAAGGCATCACAGACCCTGCGGCAGGAAACAACGCCCCGACCTCCACCACCCCCGAAACCCCAACATCTTCCGCTCCGGAAGAACAAGAATAGTTTGAGGAAAAATATATGAAATTGAAAAAAACACGCAAGGCGAAAGCCAGCGTGTTTTTTATTGGGACGGCAAAGGAGGAAAAATCGGGCGAAAGAAAAACCGGGTCAGACCCGTGAAGCGCACTTCACGGGTCCGACCCGTACGCGTTTTTCTTTCCGGACCCGTACGCGTTTTTCCGTACGCGTTTTTCGGAGGCACTTCGCAAACCCGTACGCGTTTTTCTTTCGTAGCAATCAGCAACGATCTTCGACCTTCGACACTCGACCCTCGAAATTTTAATCTTGTATTAATCTTCACTTATCCACAGTCTTGCAAAAAAATATTTGTGATATACTTTTAATTAATAAAAGAAAAAAATCAAAGTGCAAATTTTTTGCGTGTTTGTTGCGTTAATAAAAAAATAAAAATAAATAAAAAATAATAAATTAAAGTGCGCCTTAATAAATAATTATAAAACAGTTTAAGATGATGGCCCCTGCCCTACGGTCGGCTGTCGAGCAGGCTGTCAAATTTTAAAAAGGTTTTACGCACTTAAAAATAAATAAAAAAATTTATGAATTTTGCAAATATCTTAAAGAAGAAATTTTTGCTGACCGTCTTGGCCGTACTCACCATCGCCGGTGCGTCTTTCGCCTACAACGCGTTGGCCTTGACCAGTATTGCCATTACCGCTCCGAACGGCACCGAGAATGTCGGAGGGACAACCAATATAACTTGGAGCAGCTCGGGAGACGCCGATTTGGTCAATATTTATTATTCCCGTGACAATTTTGCTCTCAATTCCATATTGATAGCTCAGAACCAGACCAATGACGGTACTTACGAGTGGGATACCTCCCTTCTTACCGATGGATCTAATTACAGAGTTCGCGTAAAAGCCGCTACCAATCCCGACGTGTTCGGTACTTCGGCCGCCGATTTTACTGTGGACAATACTAAGCCTGTCGTTTCGGCTATTTCCATGCCAAGCGGAACATATAAGATTGACGGGTCTATTACTGTGACGATCACAGCTGATGCTGCAGGCTATACTGCCCATGCAATTACGGTAAACGGAAGGAATGTTGCAGGGACCCTTGTTGATCTCGGAGCAGGATCTTATAGGGTAACCTACGCCGTAACCGAGGGAGACACAGATGTCGCTGCCGCTGGAGTTCCTACCGCTAGCGTAAGTTTGCAAGACGCGGCAGGAAATTACAACGTCGCGTATACAACTGTTACTGAATCTGGAGGAGCTGTTGTGATCGACGCGAACAAGCCTACATTGACCACTGTCAGCATAGCTTCCGATAACGCTTCACATAACAATTATGCCAAAACAGGAGATACCATTACTCTTACTTTTGTTGCCAACGAGAGTTTGACTTCCAAACCGACTGTAACGATTGCTACTCATGCTATTGATCCTGCGAATGTCTCTCAGATGGCTGATCCCGCTCATTGGGCTGCTACTTATGCTATGGTTGATGGAGATGCGACCGGGTTGGTTCCTTTCACCATAAATTTCACAGATATAGCCACTAACGCCGGAGTTCAGGTCTCCGCCGTTACTGATGGTTCATCCGTAACATTCGACAAAACCAATCCGTCGATAGCTTTTACCCAGAACGTAGAAGTCGGCCCGGTGTCTAGTGATACGATAGCTTTGACCGTAACCGAAACTAACGGAGATTCTAGTACTTATTTATACGGTTTCAGCGCGGACGAAACTTGCGACGGAACGGATACTTACTCTGTTTCCTATGCCTCTGGCACTCCTTTCGCCATTGCCAGTGCGGCTAACAATACAAAATTTATCTGCGCCAAAGCTGTCGATATGGCCGGAAATATCGGTTATTCTGCGGCCAGCGCCAACGACTTGAACATTGACGTGATCGCTCCGACCGTAGTTTTGAGCGATGACCACGCTGATTCGATCGTCAGAGACGCGGACACAGTGAATATCACCGCCACTTTCACAGAAGCTGATCAGATAAGCGAAGTTGAAGGATTCGCTCCCACTATTACC
>Ga0172380_10003010_pt1 | contig 24294 bp, 32 predicted proteins | sample Leawe162metaG_FD_119747 | JGI IMG/M metagenome (GOLD analysis project Ga0172380, IMG submission 119747) | Leachate microbial communities from a municipal landfill in Southern Ontario, Canada - Leachate well 162 metaG | ecosystem: Engineered > Solid waste > Landfill > Unclassified | place...
CATCCGTTTACTATCTCTGCCTTGTTTGAGTAATTCTGTGGGATTGAGGACAAGAACCACGGCGGCTGTGAGGATAGCTAATATTCCTATTACTATGAGGAGTTCGATGAGGGTGAAGGAAGAGGTATGTTTCATAGACAGAACGCGTAAGATAAGAAATAAGAGAGAAAATCTTAATTTTTACAATTTTTAATTTTGTAAATAAATTCTAAGTTTTAAAATTTAAATTTTATATCTTATTTAAAAATTCAAAAATTATTCACTAGTTACTCGTTACTAATTACTCACAATTAGCGGCTAATCACTATTTTTATGATCGTAGCCTATTGAGTATATCCATTTCTACAGTTTGTCTATCGATGCCATATTGAGTAGAAGATGCTTCTTTTAATTTCTGAATCATAGTGTGATCTTGTTGAGGATAGAGTGGCGTTTTAATATTAAATGGTTTTGATGTTTGTCCTTTAATAAGAAGACGAATATATGCATTCAAATTATCAATATTCATAAGATCATTTTGTAAAAATACAGGCTCAAATTGTTTCACTAAAAATTCAGTATCTTGTGCTCCCACACGAAATACCACCATAGATCCCACATTACCAAAAACAGCGTCGCGAATTTTCTGTTCAAGCTGAGCAATAAATTGGTGTGCAATAGTAAGATTAAGTTTGTATTTACGAGCTTCAGAAAGAATGATTGCAATAGAATCAGTCGTAAAGTTTTGAAATTCATCAATGTACACATTGAAATCAGTTCTTTGTTCTTGTGAAATATCCACGCGTGAGAAGGCGGCAAGAAGTAATTTACCCACTACTAACATACCCAACAATTCAGAGTTAATATCTCCTATTTTCCCCTTCGATAAACTCACCAGTAAAATTTTCTTCTCATCCATAATCTGTCTAAACTTAAAAGAAGATTTTGTCTGACCAATAATGGGACGCACATAATCATTCGCAATGAAATTATTGAATTTTGAAGTAATGTAAGGAGCCATACTATTTAACGACGCTTCTCCAGTAACTTTCATCGCTTCTTTTTGCCAAAAATCGAGTACCACAGGGTTCGTAATACGAGCCAATTTACGTTTACGAAATTCATCATCGGTAAAAATACGAGGAACCTCTACGAGAGTTGCTGGCTCATATACAGAATCTTCCATAAGTAACAATAATGCATTTCGCATGTATTGTTCAAACATAGGACCCATTGTTTCCGCAGTAAATAATTTATTAAAAATACCCTGTATTTCATTCACAATAAACGTTTTTTCTTCAGGCCGAGAAAAATCAAATTCAAGCATATTGAGCCCAATCGGACGATGCATATTTCCCGGATCAAACACAATAACATCTTGAGCGCGTTCTGGAGGGATACAACCAAGAATAGCATCAATCAGTTCTCCATGAGGATCAATAACACACACACCCTTCCCGTGACGAATATCATCAACAGCCATATTTGTCATAAGAGCAGATTTTCCTGTTCCTGTTTGTCCTACGATATACAGGTGACGACGCCTATCTTCATCAGTGATATACACAGGACGGGTGACTCCACGAAACACATTCTCTCCTAACTTTGTTCCCTGTGTAGGAGTATCAACGGGAGCAGGAGCGTCTTTTGATTTCAGCCATTTGATTTTAGGGGAAAGCATGGTACTTGTTGGTAAATGGAAAATACTCGCTAACTCCTCAGAGTTGAGAATCATACTTTGTCCCTCATCAAATTCACGAAATATAAATTGATAAGCAAATTTCTTTATGTTCTTTGCAGATACTATTTTAAATTTATTACGAAGAGGCGCTTCAAATTGTGAAAAAGATCCGGTAATACCCGCAAAGATGGCATCGGTATTACTTTGATTTGTAGTAGAAACAATATATCTCAAATTCACCTCAATGAGAGGTTTTGATATTTTTTTCTCAAGTGCATGCACCATAGATTCATCAACGGGTTGATTCTCTACCGCACCATCCTTTTCTCCGCTTGAGAATACCTCTTTAAAATCTTTTAATTCAAGAAACTTTTGTGACGATAATTCTTTAAAGGGAATCCCCTTTTTTAAATTCTCTATAATAGTCTTTATATTCTTCTTGTGTGATCCTTCTGCCGGGCGAATACAAACTTGAATCGCAGCTCCTTCCCCTAATTCATTAATTCTTGAAAAAGCTCCGATGATAGGAGAAAACGTGTCCCCTTCTGCCTCAATATAGGTTCGCACAGGAAGTGCATAGTGTTCATCTTGCACAAGATATGCTCCCGCGGTATATCCTTGTGGTTGGAATATATTATATTCAACAACCTCTTCCACATGGGCATCCTTAAAAACTCCCTCAATTTGACGACTTAAAAAAGGAACAAGTTTTTCATGGGTAGAAATATAAAAATAAATTTCCTCTCCTACATGATGTACCGCCGCCTCCAATGTTGTCCCTTCTGTATTTCCCGCTAGAATACTAAATAGTTGTTCTGTGAAATTAATTTCCTCTTTATATGTTGTCTGTTTGTCGGCTGATATCTGAGGAATGCGTACTAAAAGTAATTTAGTCGCAAGAGATTTTCGTACTGATTCATCACGATTTTTTTTAATAATCAGGATAGTCGCTATAACAATAATTCCCACAAGCACGATGAGTCCACTAATAAGTAATAAAGAAGACATAATAGTATAAATTTCCGATATCCAATACTTAATTTCTAAAATATTCCTTTGTTTTTCATTTGTTCCACAATATGTTCAGCAAGAGCATCATGATACATATCGATAACAAAAGGATCTGCTTTTATAGCCTCCGCTATACCATCATGGAGTCCTTTTTCTAAAGTAGTATGAATAAGTCGTTCAACCTCTTGTTTTATTTGCGAAGATGCTGTTTCAGCATAAGAGGGTAAATTTCTCTCCTCTAAATTACTGGGAATAGTCTGCACAGATGATTGTATGGTACTATCTGATTGTTTTGTTGCGAATTGTTGTTGCTGGATCATTTGTTCTCGTAGTACAGAAATCATCGCCTCTTTATGACCTTGTGGTATCTGCTCCTTTTTCTGCTGTTGAATAATCTCCCGGGCAAGTTCTTGATAATTAATTGAGTCCATAATGAATAGGTGGTTAGTGACTATAGGATTCAGCCGTTGATTCAATACTCAGTATACAGCATTTTATAAAACTTTATAAGTATGAAAGAAACGCTATATGAATTGAATTCTCTTTATCAGAGAGTGTTTGGAATTTATTATTTCCACTTATCCATGTCGTATTACCAATACATCACCATCCTGCACTTCATATTCCTTTCCCTCTACCCGTAATTTCCCTTTCTGCTTTGATTGACTCCATCCCCCACTCGCGATGAGATCAGTATACGAGACTACTTCAGCGCGAATAAACTTATTTTCAAAATCAGTATGAATCGCTCCAGCGGCCTGTGGTGCCTTCCACCCTCGTTCAATTGTCCATGCGCGTGTTTCATCTTCTCCTGTGGTAAAGAAACTAATAAGATGCAACAACTCGTAGGCCTTCATTACTAATGAAGATAGGTCTGGGTCTTGAGATAAATCAAGAATAATATAGGTGTTCCCAAAAGACGTTATTTTCTGAATGAGCTCAGGAGACACATCAGATTCAGCACCATTTAAAAGATATAGCTGTGGTTTTGTAGTAAGTGGTGACATTTCTTTTATAAGAGGATGCTCCAATAATTCCCTCCCGAGAGTGAAGAGTGGTTTTTCAGCAAGAAGAACTTCTTCTAACTCTTTGAGAAATTCATATTCTTGAATCTTATGTTTGTCTCCCGTGCGCGCCTCACTTTCGGCCTTCCCCTTGCGTCTCTGGATACTCTCTAAATCTTTGAATATAAGTTCACCATGAATCGTATCTATATCCCGCAAAGGATCCACGGTTTGTTCTACGTGAATAATATTTTCCTGTGTGAAACAACGCACCACATGTACAATCGCATTCACCTCTCGAATATGAGAAAGAAATTGATTCCCCAAACCTTGCCCTTGACTCGCGCCCTTCACGAGTCCCGCAATATCATAGAATTCAACAATCGCAGGGATCGTTTTCTTTGATGAACTTAATTTTGTGAGAACCGAAAGACGCTCATCAGGTACTGAAACAATACCGACGTTGGGGTCAATGGTCGCAAACGGATAATTAGCGATATGGACATCGTTATGCGTAAGTGCTTTAAATAGGGTAGACTTTCCTACATTCGGAAGCCCCACAATACCAATGGATAATTTCATAAAATCTTATATATAACAAGTAAAAAGAAAAACTACGCTATTTCAATTTTTAAAAACAATTTCTTCCCAATACGAACCACACAAGAATCCTGAATCGTATCTGCAATACCGAGTGTTTTTTCATACGGACTCACTATTTTTACCGCACCCTCTGTAAACAATCTACGAATTTCTGTATTACTCATATGGACCACCCCTTGTTCATTTTTAAGTGCTTCAAAAAGAGTAATATCTTTTGTTAAAATACACGTAGGCATATCTACATCAAATTCTTTTTTGCTAAACTTTTTTTCAAATAAGTCTCGTTGTATTTTTGCTTGCGTTAATTTCTTTGTTGCAATCGCCACCATAAATTGTGCTAATTGTTTTTTCATTTCCAACGGATGCTGACGCGTTACTTCTTCAAAATGAGGGAGTTCCGTTTTCTTAATATCAGCAAACGCTTTGATATAGGGAATGATGAGTGAATCAGGCATAGACATAATTTTTCCAAATATATCTTCCGGTGCCATAGAAAGCGCAATATAATTACCATAACTTTTACTCATTTTTCTTCCGTCTCCCGAAGTTCCCTCAAGAACCGGAGTAACAATATTCACTTGTGGTTTTTGATTATGAATACGCATAATCTCTCGCGCATGTGCCAAATTAAGAAACTGATCTCGTCCTCCCAATTCAATATCGGGTTCTAAATGCACTGAATCCATACCTTGGAAATAACTATACAAAACCTCCGCAACAGAAAGAGGTACGCCGTTTTCCATACGAGTACGAAAATCTTCTCGCTGTAAAATCTGCGAAAGAGAAAGTTGTTGTAAATCACTTAAAATTTGTTTTGCAGTGAGTTTTGAAAGCCACGCAGAATTATGATAAATTTTTGCAGTTTTGACATTCAGATATGGTGCAATTTGTTTGAGATATGTTTTTTTATTTTGAGTTACTTGTGTAGACGTAAGCACACTCCGTTGTGAATCTCTACCACTCGGGTCACCAATCGTTGCCGTAAAATCTCCAATAATAAGACACGCGGTATGACCTGCTTTTTGAAACTGACGAAGAAGCATAATAGGAACCAAGTGTCCGAGATGTACATCGGGGCCCGTAGGATCAATACCAAACTTAACCGAGACTTTATTTTGATTTGAAAGTCTATCACTCAATTCTTCAAAGGTAAGCGCTTGTTCTGTCTTAACACTCACAAAATCAAGCAACTCATGAGCGCTAATCCCCTTCCATTCATTATGAAACCGCTCAAATAAAACGCGGTGTAAATTTTGTAATTCATTTCCTGACGGCAATTGATGTAATTCCATAACAGTTATTCTACATAATTTAAGACTATATTTCCACTTTTCACGAAACCCCCATTGCTAGATACCAGTTTCAAGCGCTTCCTCTATTTCCAGCTTTACCTCATCAGGCAATGAGGCACGAGACTTTGACATACCAGGATATCGCCATGCAGAAATAATATGGATATGTCCTGTTTTATCTGTTTGTGCCATAACCCAAATTTCTTGAGTCCATGTTTTTACTCCTGCTTTTGATTTCGTAGAAGAGGGTTGCATACACGCTATGGTATGAGGAGCTATACCCTCCTCAACACGAACAGCCGCACGTAAGACACGTTTTACCCTACTTTCAGACAGTCCATAATAAGCCATTTTAGCTTTTGCATGCTGTGTCCAAATGTACTGAGAAAGACGAAGAAGTGGATGCATAAAAACTACTGAACAGTATCACAAACAGAACCTCGTTCACATAAATAAATTCTATTTGTTGACGTTAAATCTATATACGCAAGATTTTTCATAACTCTCTTCTTTAGCTCAGGAACCGCATACCATGGATTTTGATGTACACTAAAATATATAACAGGAAACTGAGTATGGATATCAGTTTGTATTTCATCACGAGTATCATCCCAAATAACATTTTTTATGGGAGCCCCCATTTCATCCAAGAAAGAAAAAATAGGGCCAATAACAGAAACATCTCCTTGAATAGGAATTTTCTTTCCGAGAAGAATGGCGTGAGATGATTTTGAAGTAATCTTATCAATTAATTGACCTTGTGTGACTGGTCCTTCTAAGAATACAACACCTTCTTCATCAAACCACCAACAGGTATTTTCAAATTCACACCACAATGCTATTTTTTTACGTTCTCGAGCAGTTATAGTTATATTTCTCGTAAAATAATTTTTTGATACCGAAACATCAGTTAAAATGGGATAGGTCTCCACAATTTTTCTAACCAGAGTATATGTATGTAATCCCAATAGACTCTGTGTATTTAAAAAGAGAGAAGAAAACCACGATCTATCTTCTATATATGCTCGAGTTAACTCAATCGTTTGTGATTGTAAGAGAGGGTCAATGTTTTCTACAGTAATATGGGCAACAGTATATACATCACTATGCAAAAACCACATAATACCCACCACACATAAAATAATACCCATTCCTAATAAAATAAAATGGATTTTATGTGCTTTTTTACGACGTTGTTCCTCTTGCTTTCCCTGAACGTAATCACGCATACCAAGTGAAGAGAACTGCGAGTTTTTTTTCTAAAAAAACAATGTACATTTCTCTTTATTAGATTTATATTCTTTATATATTAGTAAAACGGTTCCAGATAAATGATGAAACGATAAGAATGAATCCTCCTGCAATTTTCCTACCCACCACAGACAGAACCACCGAGCATAATTTTAAAACAAAAACTCTCCCGCCACCTCTCAATACGTATTATTCTTTAACCTATTTTATTGAATCCTGTATATTTTTGTAATTTTTCTGGAATACGAACTGAACCATCTTTTTGTTGGTGATTTTCCAAAATAGCAATAATAGTTCTCCCCATCGCAAGACCAGTTGCATTCAACGCATGAGCAAAAACAGACGTTCCATCTTCCTGTTTTATTTTTGTATTAATACCTCTCGTTTGGTAATCGGTGGTATTGGAACAAGAACCAACTTCTCGATATGTATTTTGGCTCGGAACCCACGCCTCAATATCAAATTGACGCGCATCGGTAGGTCCCATATCTCCTGTACAAATTTCTACTATCTGATACGGAATTTCCAATCCTTGAAATAGTTTTTCTTGTACAGAAACTAATTTTTGATGTTCTTGTTCAGAAGATGTAGGAGTACAGAATTCATACATTTCAACTTTATCAAACTGATGCACACGTAAAATTCCTTTTGTATCTTTTCCATAGCTACCAGCTTCTCGACGAAAACAAGTTGAGAACCCCACATATCGTTTCGGAAGTTGTTGAAGATTAAAAACATCATCCATATGAAGCGGTCCAAGTGTATGTTCTGCGCTTCCCACTAAATACATATCATCTTTTGGTAAATAGTACCGTTCTTCTTTTTGCGATTCAGTGAGTCGCCCCATGCGTTCATATACCTCAGGACGAATCATAATAGGAGGAATAACTGGTTCAAATCCTTCTTGGGTAAGCATATCAAACGCATAGTGCACAAGAGCAAGCTCAAGGAGTGCTCCTTTTCCTTTCAAATAATAGAATCGAGCTCCTGAAACTTCAGCAGCTTGCTTAGTATCAATAATACCCAATGTTTCTCCAATTTCCATATGATCTTGAGGAGGAAAATCAAATGTCGGTTTTGTTCCGTGTGTACGGAGAGGTTTATTATAAGATTCATCGGGGCCAACCAACACATCATCAAAAGGAATGTTGGGAAGTTCTGTAAGTGCAACACGGCGACGATGTTCAATTTCAGGAAGTTCTTGTTCTTTGGCCTTTAATGCCTCTTTATTTAAGCGGGCTTCCTCACGATGCTCTGGTCCAGTAAATTGTTTTTGTATAGCACGCAATGCATCTATGTCTTGAACAAGATTTCTCCATTGATCATCAAGGGCAATACATGAATCAATGATAGCACTGTCTTTCCCTCGTTTCATAAGAGCGGCTTTAAGAACCTCAGGGGTGTTGCGAAGAATATCTATATTAATCATATAAAAATATATCTATAGCATAACAGAAAAAAAAGAAAAAAAGAAATACTCTATCAAAAATCTGCTCATTAAGCAGATTTTTGATAGAAATACTTAAAACTATTTCTTTCGTCGTTTCATAGGGGGAGAAAATATAGTTTCTCGAATAGGACGCTGTGCAAGTACTGAAAATAATCGCTCAGAGGTACCAAATCCAGCAGTTGGAGGCATACCATATTCTAATGCTTCAAGAAAATCTTCATCTAAGATTTGAGCTTCAACATCTCCTTTCTCCCGCAACTTCATTTGTTCTTCAAATCGTTCTCGCTGATCAATGGGGTCATTTAGTTCAGAAAATCCCTTGCCCAACTCGGTTCCATACGCCATAACTTGAAATCGTTCCACAACACGAGGATCTTGTGGTGATCTTTTTGCGAGAGGCTCAATAGTAACAGGTGGATTAATGAGAAATGAAGGATGAATTAATAAAGGACGTACCGTTTTCTTATAAATAAGATCAATAAGTCTTCCTCGACCAACATTTTTTTCAAAACGAATTTCTAATTCTTTTGCTCTTGCGCGTAAAGCATCATCAGAACACGAAAGTATATCAAGTTTATTATGTTTTTGAAAAATTTTACAATAATCAACGATTTCCCATGCGCCTCCCCAATTTATCTTTGTCCCATTATAGGGAAGGATTAAGGTACCAAATGTTTTTTTAATAACTGTCTGATACATTTTTTTCACAAATTTCATAAGATCACGATAGTCTGCATATGCCCAATAAAATTCTAGTTGTGTATAATCTTGTAGATGTTCAGCATCTATTCCTTCGTTTCTAAAAATGCGCCCTATTTCATAGATTTTTTCAAATCCTCCCACAATCATCTTTTTAAGAGCAATTTCAAGAGAAATACGTAAATAGAAATCCTCATCAAGCGCATTATGATGAGTCACAAAGGGCTCTGCTTCAGCTCCTCCTGGAGTAACCTCAAAAACGGGAGTTTCGACAGACATAAAATCAGATGCTTCTAAGAATTCTCGCATTGTCTTCCAAAAAATTGATTTTTTTACAAACAGATCCCGCTCTAAAGGATTGAGGATAGTATCTATATATCGTTTTCGTAAGCGTAATTCAATATCTTCTAATCCATAAAAATCGGTTGGTAGCGGTTGTAATGATTTTGTGAGAAGAGTAAACTTTTTAAGTAATAAACTTTTTTCCCCTGTTTTTGTTTTTATAGGAATTCCTCCTCCTTGAATAATATCTCCTACTTCAAGAGTTTTTTTAATAAGATCAAACGAAAGAACAGTATCTTTTTTGAGTACGAATTGAACTCTCCCAGACATATCTTCGCATGAAACAAATAGAATTTTCCCTTGATCTCGAATCGATCTCACGCGACCAACTAGATATAGAGAGGTTGGTTTTTTAATAAGAGAAGAAAACGAAGTAACAAATGCTCCTATATGCATACTTCGTTTTGTAGACACTGGATACGGATCACAGTGCTCTCGTTGTAACAATTCTAATTTTTTTCTTCTTTCTTCAAGTATTTTTTCTAATAACATAACATACGGACACTATGTCCATCGTCTTATTCTATCGCAATTATTTCATAATGAACAGTGATTCCTTTGGGCGTTTTCACCTGAACAAGATCTCCTACTTTTTTTCCTATAAGTTCTCGTCCAATAGGAGAGACGTTAGAAATTTTATTATTCGTAGGATCCGCTTCTTCAGAACCAACGATGGTAAATTTTGTCTGACTCTTATCTTCTCTTTTAAGAACAACGGAAAGTCCGACACTTACGACAGATTTGTTTTTGGGTCTCACAATAAGACTTGAATTCTTTATAAGGTTTTCGAGTTTAAAAATATCGTGCTCCAATCGATCCTGATCTTCTTTCGCTTGTGCATATTCAAAGTTTTCAGAAAGATCGCCAAATTCTTTCGCGCGCTTTAAACGTTCAGCAATTTCAATACGATGAGTTGTTTTTAACTCATGCAGTTGTTTTTTGAGTTCTTCAATTTTTTCTTTACTTACGTAGTTTTCGCTCATAGTGTATTTTAAAATATTCAGTCAAATATAGTACCCACTCCCCTGAAAGTCAATAGATGAAATGATAACATTATAAGGGCTTTTTAATGGCATACGCCCGTGTCGAAAGTCGAATTCGAATATGAATCGCTTCAATAATCCCCTTAAGATATAAAGATAATTTTCGAGATGAAGAGAATGTGTGATGTTCAAGATATAACTCTTTTACTTTGAGTTGTTGTATATGTGCCAAAGCAATTGATTCCCTAATAATGGTCGCCGTACAAGCAACCGTATGAGGAAATAAAATAATTGCTGATTTTTGAGAATAGGCAGCCCATCCATTATCAGTATCATATACAGAAGGAGCAAGTATGCGTTGCATAATCCACTGAAATACACGTTCTAAAAAAGGAATACGTGTTAATGAAGAAACGGTAGTATGTATTCTTGAACCCACAATGACATCATATCCTTTACGGAACCACTGTTCTATAGTTTCATACGAAGTTATGGAGGAAGCAGCTATGGGAGTCATGTACATACGAATTAATCCATGTGCTTCAAGCATTCCCTTCTGAATCGCAATACCCTCATGTCCCCCTTTTACTTCTTGAATTCGCGTATGAGGAATAATAGAAATAAATCTATGCAATATATCTTTTATATGAGTACTGGTCGTATACGGCAAAAGAATAAGCTCATACGAAAAAGATTTTTTTTCAAAATAAGCATTCAAAGTAACAAGCGCAGCTGTAATACGACGTACATCTTTGCCACATGGCATAATTATTGAAATAAGAGGTTGTTGGATTTTCATATATACATAAAATACTAGCTGGTAATTACCGTGTGACCCCTTTTTGTAATCACAACAGTATGTTCATAATGAGCCGCAATACTTCCATCATATGTTGCATAACTTTCATCGCGCTGTTGTATAATGTCTTCAGAAGAAATGCTAAACATAGGCTCAATCGCAAGAACCATACCCTCTCGCAAAACAAGTCCTTGTCCTTTATTTCCATAATTAAAAATAACCGGGTCTTCGTGTAATTCATATCCAACCCCATGACCTGTAAGAGCTTTTATAACCTTCATACCATCTAGCTGAGCTCGTCGTTCAATAGTCCATCCAATATCTCCCAATGTCTTTCCCGGTCTCAGAATGGCAACGGCCTCATCAAGAGCCTTGCGAGTACTATATAATAATTTTTTTGTTTGGAGTGATACTCGTCCTAATGCAACTGTAGTTGCAGCATCAGTATACATACCCTCATAAATAACTCCCGCATCTATTTTAAGAACATCACCTGAACGAAGCGTGTAATTATGCGGAGCGCCATGGACAATAGTATTATTCAAAGAAGTGCAGATTGATGCAGGATAAGGATGTACTGCTCCTTCAGGTTTGTAATTCAAAAACGCAGGTTGCCCTCCCGCATCGCGTATATACGTATACGCAATGTGATCAAGATCAATAAGATTTATTCCAACTTTCGCATGACTCACTAATTTTTTTAACAAACCAGCAAGAATACGCCCTGACTCTTTGAGTTGGATGATTTCTTGTGGTGTTTTAAGAGAGGTCATGATATTAATTTAGCAATTTTATGAAATACAGTATGAGGCATAGCATGAGCTCCAATTTCATAAATAACAAAACCTCGTTTCTGTAATTCCTGTATAATAGGAGCTGTTTTCTCTTCATATTCAGCAAAACGGACACGGATAGTCTTAGGATCATCAAGGGTGCGTTTATATAATTTTCCTCCACAAAAAGGACAGGCGGTTATTTTTAAATTAAAAGCAGATCCAAGTAATGGACTCTGGCAAACAGAACACATAAGTCTATGAGAATTACGTGCAAGTGCCTGCGATTGTGTCACCTTCAAAAGTACAAAAAGAACAGATTCCTCTCCATATAATTTCATAAGGATGTCAATAATTCCCTCGTGATGTTTTTTATCCCCAAATGCATCAAAAAGAGCGCGGGGAGAACCGCTAAACACAATACTCTCCCCTCCTTTCGCAAGTTCTTTTACTCGTCGTCCAGTATGAGAAAGGACAAAATCAGAATCCATAAGTTTCCCAGTATCAAATAGTTTTTTCTCTCGTTGTATATCAGGATGTGATGCAAGTTCTGGATCATGCACCAAATTTTCTACAAAACGACCTGTATTAAAATGATACAATCCAAATTTTTCTGCTAACAAAACAGCTTGAGTACTTTTTCCTGAACCTGGATATCCAAAAATGACAATTGCTCTTTTGCCACGGTTAAGTTTTTTTGGCATATAGTAATTTAAATTACTTTTCCCGACAAAAAATTTATTCGAATCCTTCGTATTCCCGCATTATAAGTTGTGAATTGATTTGACGCAATACTTCCAATGCAACCGATACCACGATAAGTAGTGCAGTACCTCCTAATGAAACAATTGTAATACCCGTCACCATAGTGGTGATATTTGGTAAAATAGCAATAACACCTAAGAAAATAGCACCCCACAAAGTAATACGAGTAATAATCTTACCAAGATACGTTGAAGTAATTTCTCCGGGACGAATACCAAGAATAACCCCTCCTGAACGTTGTAAATTTTTTGATATTTCTCTTGGATCGAATGTAACTGCAGTGTAGAAATATGTAAATAAAACAACTAACACAAAGTAGAACAAGGCGTGCCAATACTGATTGTTGAATATTTTTGAAACAACATCAACGAGATATAAAGAAGTGTCCTTCGAAAAAATAGAAACAGCTTGTGCAATAAACTGAGGAAACATAAGAACTGAAATAGCAAATATAATAGGAATAACTCCCGCTTGATTTACTTTTAAAGGAAGATAACTCGCAACTCCTCCAAACATTTTAGTGCCCCGAACTCGTTTTGCATAGGTAATAGGCACTTTACGCTCCGCTTCATTTACATACACCACACCCGCAATAACAATAATAGCAATAATCAAAAACGCGAGATAGCTAATCAATACCGTTGGATCAAATGAGACAAATAACTGCTGTATCGTAGTAGGAATACCGCTTACAATACCAGCGAAAATAATAAGAGAAATACCATTTCCTAAGTGTTTTTCAGAAATAAGATCTCCAATCCAGACTAAAGCCATAGATCCCGCAACAACGATAAGAGTATTTTTCAATAAAAGAAGACTACTCATTTGAGGAAGTACTTGCTGAGAAATAAGTAAATTCAAGAAACCATATCCAGACAAAAACGCAAGAGGAATAGTGAGATATTTTGAATATCTATTAAATTTTGCACGTCCAGCACTTCCTTCTTCGTAATACATTTCCTTTAATTTAGGAAATATCATGGTGAGTAATTGCATGACAATGGTCGCGGTAATATATGGACCAACACCTAGCATAACAATAGATAGATTGGAAAGTCCTCCTCCAGAAAAAATATTAAGAAATCCGAAGAGTTGATTTCCTTGGAAAAAATTAGCGAGACGAGATATATCTACATCAGGCACAGGAATAACAGCCAACAAACGAAACACGATGAGCCAGAACAAAACAAAGAATATTTTCTTTCTTAAATCGGGAATACGAAATATGTTAGTGATCTTTGGCATGATACGGATATCTAATAAATAACAACTATGTTTATAATAAATACTTATGCAACGCTCCCTTTTGCTTTTTCGATTTTAATACGCGCACTCGATGAAACAGTAATTCCCTTAATTTCTTTTGCATTCAAGATAGATCCTGAAGCTACTATTTTAAGAGGTTGTGTAAGTGATCGAATAATACGATGTGCAAGAAGCACTTCCTTCGTAATCTGAACCTCGGGAAGAATTGAAATGCGTTTTAAAGAAATAGCAAGTACTTTGGGTGACTTAGGATTATTTTTATTTCGTCCTCGTCCACGTTTTTTAGGAGTACGCAGTACTAAATCACGAGCTCCGGGACGCATATTTCTCCCCGCACGTGCTTTCTGTCCTTTTTGTCCACGTCCTGAAGTAGTTCCCCGTTTTCCTCCACGACCAATACGTCGTTTAGAACGTGTTTCTGTTTTTGGTTGTAATTCGTGTAATTGCATAGAATTTTTATGCTGTTAATTTCTTAAGTGCTTCTAAGGTTGCAAGTGCATTCGTTAATTTATTTTTCGTACGTCCCAAACATTTCGCAGAAGCATCTTGTATACCTGCCATAAGCAATACGCTTCGTACAGCTCCTCCCGCTTTCAAACCAGATCCTTTTTTACCAGGTTTAATCAAAACGCGCGCAGCACTAAATTTTGCTTCCACTTCATGCGCCACAGTAGTTTCCTTCAATTTAACTGAAAAGGTTTGTTTCATAGCATCATGACGCGCTTTATCAATAGCTTGTGCAACATCAATTCCTTTTGCAACACCAACACCAACTAATCCTTTCTCGTTACCCACAATAAGAGTACAGCGGAATGAAAAACGCTTTCCTCCTTTTACCACACGAGTCACTCTACGCAAATCAAGTGTTTTTTCTTTCAATTCTCGCTTTGGTGCCATAGGTGCATTTGAACGAGGTCCTCGAGAAGGAGGTCTATTCCCCCCTCGTTGTCCTCCTGATTGTGGTCTATTTTGTTGTGGTTGATTATTCATCATAATAGTTCAATTAAATACGAATACCGCTTTTACGAAGTCCCTCTGCAATGGTTTTCACCGTGCCATGAAATCGATATGATCCTCTGTCAAACAACGCGGTAGTAATCCCCTTTTCTTTGGCTTTTTGTGAGGCTGTTTCTACTAAACGAGTTACTCGATCCTTCCCTTGAGTTGTACGAAGATCTTTCATTGCAGTAGATACCCCAATAATAGTTTTTTGTGATATGTCATCTATATATTGAATATAGAGATGTGTGTTACTTTTATGAACCGAAATACGAGGTCGTTGTGCGGTACCCAATAATAAAGCGCGAGTTCGTTGTGCGCGACGTTTTTTCATTATAACTGTTTGCTTATTCTTATTCATACAATAATTTTATTTATTTGGCAGCAGCACCAGCTTTTTTACCATCTTTACGACGAATAACCTCTCCCTGATAACGAATACCTTTTCCTAGATATGGTTCTGGTTTTTTTATCTTACGGATAACAGCAGCCGTTTGCCCAACTGCTTGTTTCTCATTTCCTGAAACGGTGATTACATTTTTCTCAACGGTTACAGTAATATTCTGAGGAATAGGAAAACGAACTAAATGTGAAAATCCAACTTTCAAAACTAATTCATTTCCTTCAAGATTTACTTTAAATCCAACCCCTTCAAGTTCAAGTTTTTTCACGAATCCAACAGTCACTCCTTCAATCGCATTTTGTATTAAAGAACGAGTTGTTCCCCAATCCATAATAGTCTGGACTGATTCATCTGATGGTTGCAGTACCAAAGAAGATCCTGATTCGGTAATTTGAATGGCTGATGGTTTTTGTATAGTTAACGCACCTCGAGGTCCTGTAATAACCGCAGATGCTCCATCAAATTTTATAGAAACGCCATTCGGTATTTCAATTGGTTTTTTTCCTATCTTAGACATAATAAATTCAAAAAATTAAAAACTACCAGATATTAAATAGCACTTGTCCACCGACTTTTTTAGTACGAGCTTGTTTGTCAGTCATAAGTCCTTGTGAGGTCGATATAATCGCAATTCCATATCCTTGTCGTACCGATCGTAATTTTGTATAAGGAACATAAATCTTCCGAGACGGAATACTTACAAATTGCATATCAGTAATACCATGTTTTGTTCCTGATCCAAACAAATTAATCTCGAAGAACTTTTTTGGATTTTTTCCCTTTTTTTCAAATGCAGAAATAAATTTTTGCTCAACAAGTAGCGTAAGAATTTGTTCATCCATTTTTGAATATGGAAAACGAACAACTTCTTTGTTCATTACCTGTGCATTTTTTATTTTAGTCAGTAGTGAAATATACATGTTGAAATATTCAAAAATAAATTACCAAGAAGATTTTTTTACTCCAGGAATTTCTCCCTTTCCGGCCATTTCTCTAAAACAGATTCTACATAATTCAAAATCACGCATAAATCCATGTTTACGGCCACATTTAAAACAGCGCCGTACGATACGTGTTGAAAATTTTGGTGTCTTTTTAGATCGAGCTATAACTGATTGTTTTGCCATACTTATTTCTTATGTTTATTCTTAGGAGTTACATCTTTAAAAAGAAATCCTAATCTTTTATATAATGCGACAGCATGTTCAGGGTGATGAGCGTTCTTTACAACAATAGTTATTTGAATACCAAATTGTACCGTTGATGCCTCTGGACTTATTTCTGGAAAAACAACATGCTCTTTTAGACCGAGGTTTAGATTACCTTGTTTATCAATGTTTTTCAAGTCAATTCCTCTAAAATCACGTACCCGAGGATATACCGCAGATGTTATTTTATGAATAAAATCATACATCCGTGCCCCACGTAAAGTAACCGCTAATCCAATCGTTTGTCCTTCTCGTGATTTAAATCCGGCAATAGATTTTTTAGCACCACGAGGAGCTGGTTTTTGACCACACAAAGCAGCCAATTCTTTTTCAATAGCAGGAAAAATCTTATCTTTAAATGAAGGTTGCTGACTTGCGCGTCCCAATCCCGTATTAATAACCACCTTCACCATACGAGGCGCTGCGTTTCTATTACGAATACCTAACTCTTGAATAAGTTGTGGTACAGTTGTCTTTTCAAATGTTTCTTTTAAACTTGTTTTCATAATCGTATGATATTATTTCTCCTTAGATACTTCTGTAGATATGACATTCGATACATGTAAAGGACGAGGAACTAAAACAGTTTGCCCTTTTTCTTGTTGCGTACGAGGGCGGACATGCTTTTTGTATACATTAATCCCCTCTACAATTACTTTATTTTGAGTAGGTAAGCACTTAATAATTTTACCAGTTTTTCCTTTATCTTTGCCGGTAAGAATTCGTACGACTTCTCCTTTTTTTACATGTAAGCTATTCATAATCAATTGAATTTTGGAATTTTATTTATACAACGTCCTTTGCCATAGTAACAATTTTTTCAAACCCTCTCTCTTTAACTTCCCGAGGAATGGGTCCGAAGATACGAGTTCCGCGTGGTTCTTTCTTTGCATCAAGAAGCACCGCCGCATTCTCATCAAATCGTACATAGGATCCATCTCGACGACGAAATGCATTTTTTTGACGCACGATAACGGCTTTCACAATATCTTTTTTCACAACTGGTTTTCGAGGTTCCGCAACTTGAACTGAAGCAACAATAATATCTCCGATTTGTGCATATCGACGACGCGTAGCCCCCAATACACGAAAACAACGGATTATTTTTGCTCCAGAATTATCAGCAACTTTTAAAATAGATCGTTCTTGAATCATAGTAGTATATTAAATAAGTGATTATGCTTCAGTTTCTTCAGTTTGTTGAATGTCAGTATTCATTTCAGTATCCATTTTCACTTCTTTTTTTCCTCCCGCAACTAATTGAATAATTTCCCACCGTTTATCTCTGGAAAGAGGTCGTGTTTCTCCAATAATAACTACATCTCCAGTATGAAATTCATTTTTTTCATCATGTGCTTTAAAACGAGTTGTTACTTTAAAAAATTTCTGGTATCGAGGATGCTTTTTTGATCGTTCTACCTCAACAACGCGTGTTTTATTCATGCGATCTGAAACGACCGTTCCGGTCAATTTTCTTTGTGTAGTTGTTGGAGTGATATTATTCATGGTTTCGTTTTTCATGTATGAGTGTCAGTATAGTCGCTATTTCTTGTTTTATGTTATTAGATTCTTTTATCGTTGCTGTTTTCCCCGCACGTGCATTAAATTTTAATTGTGCAATCTTCTGTTTTAAGGTGTTTACTTGCACCATAAGATGATCAATATCTTTTGCACGTAATTCATCGCGATAACTTTTTTTCATACAGTTTATATAATTATTTTTGTTCCTTAACAATAACGCGGGTCTTAATCGGTAATTTATATGAGGCGCGTTCTAATGCTTCACGGGCCGTCTTTTCAGGAAGACCATCTAATTCAAACAATACCCGTCCTGGTTTTACTGGAAAGACATAATGATCCAACGATCCTTTTCCTCCTCCCATAGTCAATTCCGGTGGACGCTTCGTAATTGGTTTATCAGGAAAAATACGAATCCACAATTTACCTCCACGCTTCGTGAAATGTGAAATTGATTTTCGAACGGCTTCGATCTGCTTTCCATTTATATACGCAGATCCTAATGACTGTAATCCTATCGTACCAAAGCTTAACTCAAGTCCCCGTGTTTCAACGGTTCTTTTTCGTGAACGTCCTTTTTGTCCTTTACGGAATTTTGTTTTCTTGGGAGCTAACATATGCGTACGTTATTCGTTAGTTATTCTTAAATATTTGACCCTTATAGATCCATACCTTTATACCAATTGTGCCATAGGTAGTAAACGCAGTTCCTTCGCCATAATCAATATTGGCACGAAGTGTTTGTAACGGTAAACTTCCCGCGCTCAATTGTTCGCTACGGGCAATTTCAGCACCATCGAGTCGTCCTCCTACTTTTATCTTAGCTCCTTTCACATCTCTATTCTGCATAATGCGCTCAAGATATTTTTTAATAGTACGACGATATGGCATACGCTTTTCAAAATCCCATGCAATACTCTGAGCAGTCACAGGAGCAGAAACTTCATAGCGCTTAATCTCTTCAATCGTGATATTGAGTGTAGGAGTTTCTTTAATTCCTTTTTCTGCACGAAATGCTTTTAATTTCGCATTTAAAAAGGCGTTTAATTCTTCAATTCCTTTTCCTCCTCGTCCAATAATAAGACCTGGCTTTGCTGTTTTAATAGTTACTCGACAAGCACCTGAAGAACGTTCAAAAACAATAGAATCAATACCCGCAATGCCAATTTTCTTATTGATTGCCGTACGCAAAATATGGTCTTCTTGTAATTGAATACCAAACTTAAAATGACGAGGAACCCAACGGGCACTCCATTCTTTTGTAATTCCTATGCGTAATGATGTTGGTTTAATCTTTTGTGACATAACGATATAATAATACTATACTGATTTTCTCTGGAACATTTTCTGAGAGAATCCTTTATCTTTTGTTTTTACTTCTGTTTTCGTTTCGACATCCTTCTTTTCTTTGTCGGTTTTTTTCTTAGCAGAAGCATGTTCGTGCTCATGTTCTGGCTTTTTCTTTTCTTTGCGAGCGGCAACGAATCTGGATTGTACCATTTTTTCTACTTCTTGCAAGGTAACCACAATATGACTGGTATGTTTATGAATAGGAGTCGCACGGCCCTGTGCACGAGGCATCCATCGTTTTAACATAGGTCCTTTATCAGTACGAATTTCTTGTACAATAGTTTTTGTAATATCTAGTCCGTTCTTTTTTGCATTATCAATAGCGGAACGAAGTACTTTTAACATAGGATCAGCAGCTCGGCGTGCATGAGTAATTAACTGCGCTTCAGCTTCATTGACGTGCATACGCTTAATAACATTTCCAATCAGACGAACCTTCCGTGGCGCCATACGAAGATACCGTACTTGTGCCGTTGCGGTTTTTGGTTTTACCTCAGTATGTAATTTTTTAGTTTTCTGTGCCATGAATGTGTCTATAGATAGTTATGTTATTTTGCCGCTGCTTTCTTTTCTACTTCTTTTTGAATTTTACCACCATGTTTCACGAATTTTCGTGTCGGAGAAAATTCTCCCAACTTATGTCCAATCATCTCTTCGGTTGGTTTCACTTTAATAAAATCTTTTCCATTATGAACCATAAAAGTATATCCAACCATCTCAGGTGAAATAGCACATGCACGTGACCATGTTTTAATAGGCCCATCATCTGCTTTTTGTTTGGATATCTTTTTTTCTATATTTGGATCCATGTATGGACCTTTTTTGGAACTTCGTGACATAGTGATAAATAAAAGTTTAAATTCAAATTTATTTCTTAACGCGGCGTTTTACGATAAGTTTGGTAGACCACTGCTTCGGATTACGCGTCTTGCGACCACCAGTTACCTTACCCCACAACGTCTTTGGTCTCTTCGTTCCCCGTTTCTGACGTCCCTCTCCTCCTCCGTATGGATGATCTACAGGGTTCATAGCGGTACCACGCACCGTAGGACGAATTCCTAACCATCGTGATCGTCCTGCTTTTCCAATATTAGTCAGCGCGTAATCAATGTTTGAAACTTGTCCAATGGAAGCATATCCATCCCATGAAACTTTTCTCGTTTCTCCTGAAGGCATTTTAAGCGTAGTATATCCTTCATCCTGTGCAAGAATTTCAACAAATGCTCCGGCTGATTTTGCAATTTGTCCTCCTTTAGTAGGACGTAATTCAATATTGTGAACCATATATCCCACAGGGATATTTTTAAGCATCATGCGATTTCCCTCTTTTAAAGGAGCTTTCTCTGCACTGATGATAGTCATACCCACCTCCATTTTTGAAGAAGCGAGAATATAACTTTTCTTTCCATTTTGATAGGTAACTAATGCAATAAATGCACTTCGATACGGATCATATTCAAGAGCCACAATACGTGCAGGAATATTTAATTCTCGTTGCTTAAAATCAACAAGACGATATAATTTCTTATTTCCTCCTCCTTGATGGCGCGTGGTAATGCGTCCACTATTATTGCGTCCCGCATGTGTTTTTAATTTAGTCGTTAATTTACGCGCAGGAGATTTTGCGGTAATAAGTGTTTTATACTCGACATTCGTTAAATGTCTACGGACAGGAGTTGTAGGAGAAAATTTCTTCATAGTATTATGCGTTACCAGTCATATCAATTTGTTGACCTTTTGCAAGCGTAACAATAATTTTTTTAGTAATAACTTTACCACCCATAGCACCACGAAATCGCGCTTTACGAGTAGTCTTATTCACGACTTGTGAACGGATAACCTGTACCTTATACATTTTTTCGATTTCCTTTGCCGCTTCTTGTTTGGATACCTTCGGATCCATATCAAATACATACTGATGATCGGAAGAAATGCGAAGTGATTTTTCGGTAACATGAGCTCCTCGTACTACAGAACGAATAACGGGAGTTACAGAAGAAGACGCACTCGATGTAGTGTGCATGATCTCTTTTTTTGCTCCATCTTTTTTATTAAATAATGCCATAACGATAATTGATTAGCTTATGCTTTCTTTGTTTTTGTATAATGAGATACTAATTCGGCAATGGAATCTTTTTCAAAAACAATAGTAGTCGCTTTCATAACATCAAAAATATTAAGTGAGGTAGGTGCAATACAAGAAATGCGTGTCACGTTGCGTAACGCATTATTAATACTCTTATGCGCGGTACTCGCTACAATTAATGCCGATGTATTTTTAATAAACGGACGGATAAGGGGAAGTACTGATTTTGTTTTTGCAGTCTTTTGAGTAACGGCGGGTAATGAATCAATAACTAACAAAGCATTTTGAGAAAGTTTTTGAGAAAGTACGCTAAATAACGCCGCATCTTTCATCTTTTTATTAATCTTCTTGGCGTATATTTTGTCTTTTAATGGACCATGGGTCACTCCACCACCACTCCATAATGGTGAACGAATAGATCCATGACGAGAACGACCAGTTCCCTTCTGTTTCCATGGCTTCTTTCCTCCTCCTCGTACTTCTGAACGATCTTTTGCATGAGCAACAATATTACGATAATTTGCTTGTTGCGTTACCACTGCCTGATGTACTAAATCAGGATTCCATTTCGCATCAAACATACGCACCGGAACCGCGATTGTTTCAATTTCTTTTAATTCGGAATTTAATACAGGAATTTGTTTCATAATACGTTACATCGTTTTTATTAACACTAATTTTCGTGCATTTCCTGGAACGGGTCCCTTCACGCTGACGATTCCCTTGTCTGCATTCACCTCAATCACGCGTACTTTACGCAAGGTAACTGTTTCATTTCCCATACGTCCTGCTAATTTCTTTCCAATCAAAACACGTTGAGGGGCGGTTGCTCCTAGTGAACCTGGAGCACGTAATCTATTTTTTTGTCCATGTGTTTTAGGTCCCCCATGAAATCCATGGCGTTTTACCACTCCTTGAAATCCTCTTCCCTTCTCTTCTCCGGTTAATATCAATAAATCATCTTTTTTAAATGCAGACGCATCAATAACATCCCCTACGGCATATTCCACAGGGCCTGTGGTACGACACTCACGTAAAATACGAAATATTTTATCGCCACTCTTCTTTTGGTGTCCGGCCTGAGGTTTGGTTAGTTTTTTAATAGAAGAATCGTAGCCTACCTGATACGCATCATAACCATCTTTCTCTTTCGTTTTTATTTGAGTTACGACAACAGGGCCAACACTCAAATGGGTGACCGGAATCATTTTTCCATTTTCGGACCATACTTGATCCATCTTGATTTTCTTTCCAATGATAAATGCCATACCTCAAAATTTCTAAATAGTAATATCAAAAATGTATATATTACAACGAAAACAGCGCGGCGTATCCGAGCTGCTCATACAAGCTTTTAAGCTGTAAAATACGCTAGAGAAGTGTATCAAAACACGCACACTATGTCAACAGTATTCAGGCACCATTCTGTGCATAAATGTAGCTATTCAAACAAAACAAACATGAGAAGTTTTATTTTCCCAAAATCTTCTTACTTGTATACTATGCTTGTGTGTGCTTTATATATCTGTTGTATATAGTATATACACATAGACTAGATACTGAGATATGCAACATCACAATAAGATATAAAAGTATACAAAATAGAAAAAAATAGAGCTAAAAAAACAGACAAGAGACAAGAGACAGAAAATCTCAAATATTTCTTTTAAAAAAGGGCTTAACGAAGCCCATAAATTTTTAGATAACTAGATTGCTACGATTCATTTCACATAGCGAAATGATGCCTGCCTGCCGGCAGGACTACCGAGCACACCGAAACCCAATGTAGTAGGACATACTCCCTGGGGTATTGCGCAGATAGAGAGTCTCTACACCAGCGTACGTGTCAGAACCCCAATCCCCACCGCGACGAAAGCCGTACACCGTGGCATTACTTGATCCATCAGAATGGATACGACCGATTCCTTGAGTGGCACTCCATGCACTATTATAAGGTCCAGCAGTTTGTTGAGTCATAGTTCCCCAAGTCGTAATAGCCGTAAATTCTCTCCACGCAAATCCGGGGGTAGAACCAGTTGGTTGATTCGTTCCTGTAATAGTGTCATTGGTCCATTCCCATACATTTCCGGCAATATCCCATAGCACACTGCCATTAGAAAGAGTATGAGTGCGGAGATGGGTAAAATCAGTATAGCCCGTTCCGTATTGAGATGATCCATCTTGTGCCGCAGAAGAGTTTGAGTTGCCCCTGCTAATATAATTCGTACCCACGACTCCTCCTTGCCAGTTCACTGATTGTTGTTGAATGTTCCATGCGATCGTTTGCCATTCTGCATTGGTGATAAGATGAGTTCCAATGTCCGTGCAATAGGTAGCTGCGGTGATTTGAGTAATTCTGGTTATGGGGGCTCCAGCTGAGGTAGATCCTATAGATTTACTATTTGCGGCCGTACAGGGAAAAGAAAGATCTCGGTAAATATTATAGGTGAGTCCTTCTCCTCCATCTCCGGTGGTATAGGGTTGAGGAATATTATCTAAAATACACTTTGCTTCATATTGCATGACATAGAAGTCACTGGTTCCAAAGGTGCTATTCCCCGGAACTTTAGCCCATCCGGAAGGAAAGACACCTTGTGCAAGATTAGTATCATTCCCCGCTTCAAAGGCAGTGGCACTCGTACCACCATCTGCCTGTGCACGAGGTATATATTTAATTGATTCTGCAACGGCAGATACTTTGTAGGTTTGTGCAGATGAAGCAATATAGGTATAATAAAGTCCGGTGGAAGAAGTGTTTGTTGGATCAAGAGGAAGTTTAGAAAGATTTTGTATACCAGATGCGGTAAAGTCTATCGGAATCCATCCAGTACC
>Ga0172380_10003011_pt1 | contig 24293 bp, 28 predicted proteins | sample Leawe162metaG_FD_119747 | JGI IMG/M metagenome (GOLD analysis project Ga0172380, IMG submission 119747) | Leachate microbial communities from a municipal landfill in Southern Ontario, Canada - Leachate well 162 metaG | ecosystem: Engineered > Solid waste > Landfill > Unclassified | place...
AGCGGTCATGCACCATCCAGCCGGCAAGGCCGCTGACCAGCGCAATGAGCACGCCGGCGGCGAAGCGCTGCAGCGACCAGCGTTCGAGCAAGGGTTTGGGCGGCCGCTCGATCGCGGCGCCAGCCGGTGGCGATGCCAGCGCGCTCAGATTTTCCGGCAGCGGCTCGTCGAGCACCGGATTGAACAAGGAGCGGAGCGCCTGCTTCTGCTCCAGATAGGCGCGCACGCGTTCAGCCTCTTCCGGTTGGGCGGCCAAGTAGCCCTCCACTTCGCCGCGCCGCGCTTCGGGCAGGGCGGCATCGACCCAGGCTTGCAGGTCGGCTTCGGTGATCGGCTGCGCGCTCATCGCACGACCCTCAATCTGGCGTTTGCTTGCTCGCCGTTCATGATCAGGCGCAGCCTTTCCCGGCCGCGCGACAGGCGCGACATAACGGTGCCGACGGGAATGCCCAGCGTGGTGGCGATGTCTGCATAGCCCATTTCTTCCAGGGCGACCAGCAGCAGGACTTCGCGCTGTTCGTCGGGGAGGTGGTTCAGCGCGGATTCGATGTCTCTCAACTCCAGCTCGTCGGTTTGCGTGGGGCGCGTCGGTACATCGAAGTCATCCTCGTCGATGGACTGCGTGGCCAACCGTGGCCGGCGCAATTGATCTACCCGCAGGTTGTGCATGATGCCGAACAGCCAGGCGCGCATGTCGCTTCCGGGCCGCCACTGAAAGAGCCGCGACCAGGCCCGTTCCAGCGTGTCCTGCACCAGATCGTCGGCCGCCGCGCGATCGCCGAGCATCGCCCGCGCATAACGGCGCAGGCGGGGGATCTCGGCGAGGATCGCGCGGCTGTCCACGCTGCGTCAGGGTTTGGCGACGTGCCAGACGCTGTTGAAGCCATCGCCGGTCGTGTCACCCGGCTTCTGGTCCTTGACCCAGTAATACAGCGGCTTGCCCTTCAGCGCCCACTGCTTCTTGCCGTCGTCGCGGGTGATGATGCTGTAGTCGCCGCTGGCGGTGTCGCTGTCCATGGCCATAAGCGGCGGCCAGTTGGCGGCGCAGGGGCCGTTGCAGGCGCTCTTGCCGCCGGCGTCCTTGTCGAAGGTATAGAGCGTCATGCCGTTGCTGCCGGTCAGCATGCCCTTGGACACCATGGCCGGTGCGGCGGCAAAGGCCGCGAGCGAAGCGGATGCAAGCAGGGCGAAAACAAGTTTGTGCATTTTCATTTTGATCTCCGTTGGGGTTGGGGTGCTACCCCTGCATTAACGAAGAAACGCTCGCGCTTATTCCCGGCGCTGCAAAATGATTTTCCCGGCTCAGTCCGCGTCGGGATAGTCGGCGCCCAGCGAAACCTCGCGCCACTTTTCCATTTCCGCAGTGAAATCCTTGAGCTTCGCGGCGGTCAGGTCGTAGGCCGGCTTTCCCAGGATCAGATGCAGCGGCGGTTCCGCGGATTCGACGGCCTGGATGATCGCCTTCGCCCCGCGCACCGGGTCGCCCTGCTGCGTGCCGCTGTAGTTTTGGACTGCGGCGCGACGAGCGCCGGCCAGCTTGGCATAGTCGGCGATGGCGTTCTTCGGCACCTTGAGCGAGCGGCCCGCCCAATCGGTGCGGAACGGCCCCGGCTCGACGATGGTGACCTTGATGCCGAGTGGCGCGGTTTCCTTCGCCAGCGCTTCGGAAAGGCCCTCCACGGCGAACTTGGTGGCGTTGTAATAGCCGATGCCGGGAAAGCCGATCAGGCCGCCCACGGACGAGATGTTCACGATGTGACCGGCACGGCGCGCGCGCATGCCGGGCAGCACGGCCCGGCTCATGTTGGCCAGCCCGAAAACGTTCGTCTCGAACATGGCGCGGACTTCATCGTCCTCGCCTTCCTCGAGCGCGGAGAGATAGCCGTAGCCGGCATTATTCACCAGCACGTCGATGCGGCCGAAGCGCTGTTCGGCCTGCGCCACGACATCGGCGATCTGCTGCGGCACGGTGACGTCGAGTGCGGCGACCAGCGCATTGGCATGCGCGGCGAATTCATCGAGGGTGGCCGGGTTGCGCGCCGTCACCACCACGCTGTTGCCGCGCTTGAGCAAGACGCGCGAGAGCTCGCGTCCGAAGCCGGTCGAGCAACCGGTGATGAGCCATACCGCATCGTTGGAAGCCATGATCAACTCCTGTCTGGACAAGTCTGCGAGGGATGACGGGCGGCGCGATCCAGCCAGTCGGTGACCAGCGGCCAGAGGGCGGTTTCGCTCTGCGGCTTGAAGAAGCCGAAATGGCCGATGCGCGGCAGGCCATGCTGCGCCGCTTCGAGCACGCGGTAATCGACCGGGCGCTTGCGGTAGGCGCCATGCAGCATGCGCGAACCGTCTTCGAGCAGCAGTTCGTCGTCGGCGAAGGTCAGCGCCAGTACCGGAAAGTCGGCGCTCGCATAGGCTTCGCGCGCGCCGGGCTCGCCGGTCAGCAGGTAGTCGGGCGTCAGGCACCAGCGCCGCCACTGGAACATCGCGCCGGTAGGTAGATTGCCGATGACGCCCAGGCGTGCGCCGGGGAAGTAACCGAAAATAGGGCAGAACACGGGCGCCAGCACATGCCACATCAGCGGCGCCGAGCGGCGGATGCGCGGCGTGTTGTGCCGCAAGGACCCGCTGCCGACGGCGATGTTGACCAGCCCCGCAAGGCGCTCGCGCGAAGGCAGCAGCGGCGCGACCTGGCCGCCGAAGCTGTGGCCGACGACGAAAACGGGTAGCTTGGGCGACATCTCGCTGACCTCATGCACCAGCGCGTCGTAGTCCTTGTTCAGCCAGTCGCTGAGGTTCGCCTTGAAGCGGCGCAACGAGCCGGTCAGCGATTCCCCCATGCCGCGGTAATCGAAGGTCCACGCGGTGTAGCCGCGCGTCGCCAGATGGCGCGCGAACGGCGCATAGAAGGATTGCGGCACGGCCATCGCCGCGGCGATGATGACGTGTCCCTTGACCGGTCCGGCCGGGTCGAAGCGGTAGGCGGCAAGCGGGTGGCCGTCCCTGGCGGTAAAGGTGACGCGTTTCATGGGTCGTCGTCAGTAGCGTATCGGAGTGGAAAGAACGGCCATCGTGACGCGCGCCACGCAGACCAGCTTGTCCGCTTCATCGTGGATGCGCACGTCCCAGACATGGCTGCTGCGCCCGAGGTGCAGGGGCCGCGCCGTGCCGAAGACCCAGCCGCTTTCGACGGCACGCACATGGTTGGCATTGATCTCCTGGCCGACGCAGTGAAACTTCGCGGGATCGACGACAAAGGCGGCCGCCCACGAACTCAGGGTCTCGGCCAGCACCATCGAGACGCCGCCGTGGAGGACGCCGGCCGGCTGCCGGGTGCGCTGATCGACGGGCATGCGCCCCTTGAGATAGTCGTCGCCGGCTTCGATCAGCTCGATGCCGAGATGGCCGTTGGCGCAGTTCTGACCGCGCCGGTTCGCTTCGTCCAGAGGAAAAGTGCTGTGCCAGATCGCCATGGTGGAATTGTCGCCAAGTATCAATAGTTGATGCGGAAAGTTTCGGCGGGAACTATACCGCAACGCAGTCGGGGCCTCGCTCCGTTCCGTTTGCATCAAAATCTGCCGGTGACCGATTAAACTCCGGCGAGGCTTTCGGCAGCGACCGCGTTGCAGCTATGTTGGGGGTCTGCACCCCACTGAAGGAGACTCCAATGGTATTGCTCGAATTTTCGATGGCGCCTTCCACCAAGGGCGAAAGCATGAGCCCCTGGGTTGCACGCATCCTCGACATCATCGACAAGAGCGGCTTGCCCTACCAGCTCACGCCGATGGGCACCATCATCGAAGGCGAGTGGGATCAAGTGATGGCCGTCGTCACCGCCTGCTTCGAGGCGATGCAGACCGACTGCGACCGGATCGGCACCCACATCAAGATCGACTACCGCGCCGGCCCCGGCAGCCGCATGAAATCGAAGATCGATGCCGTCGAGAAGAAACTCGGCCGCAAGCTTTCCACCTGAAAGGCACGATGCCTCCATCGTCCGCCTGCTGAAATCAAAGGAGTTCCCGGCAATGAACACATCAACCCGCTTTCCTACGCTCGCCCTGGCCGCCCTGCTGGCCCTGATGCTCGGGGCCTGTGCGCCCGAGGTCGGCAGCGACAAGTGGTGCGCCAACCTCAAGGCAAAACCCAAGGGCGACTGGAGCACCAACGAGGCAAAGGATTTCGCCAAGCACTGCATTTTCAAATAGGCGTCGGCGGTCGGCATGGAATCGATTCCCGCGCTGGGAATCGCCGTACTGCCAGCGCCGACTTTTGCCGGTTTCATTTTCAACCCGACTTCATGAGGTTTTCCGATGGGCACTGATCCGATTCCGCTGGACCCCGAGCTGGTCCGCGTGCTGTCCGGCGTCACCACCGCCACGCTGACCACCGTCCTGCTGAAGAAGGGGCTGCGCAACGTCTGGATGCGCGGCGCGAAGCCGCTGCAGGCGGACCAGCCGCGTCTGGTCGCTCGCGCCTTCACGCTGCGCTTCGTGCCGGCGCGGGAGGACTTGGCCACGCCGGCGTCGTGGGGCGCGCCGATTTCCACCCGCGCCGCGATCGAAGCCATGCCCGCCGGCTGCATCGCGGTGGTGGACGCGATGGGCGTGACCGACGCCGGCATCTTCGGCGACATCCTCTGTTCGCGCATGAAAATGCGCGGCGTCGCCGGGCTGGTCACCGACGGCGTGATCCGCGACCTGGCCGGCGTGCTGGGCACCGGGCTGCCGGTGTGGTGCCAGGGCACGGCGGCACCGGCGTCGGTGGCAGGGCTGACCTTCGTCGGCTGGCAGGAGCCGATCGGCTGCGGCGGCGTGGCGGTGTTCCCGAACGACATCGTGGTGGTCGACGCCGACGGCGCCGTGCTGATTCCGGCCGCCTTGCTGGATGAGGTCATCCGCGCCGCCGTCGAGCAGGAAAGGCTGGAGGGATGGATCATGTCCCAGGTCGCCGCGGGCGTTCCCCTGCCCGGCCTCTACCCGCCCAACGAAGAAACAAAGGCCCGCTACGAGACATGGGCGCGCAGCGTTCGGTGACGCTCGCCGTGCCGCGAGCGCCGACTCTCTGAAAGTGCCCGAGGCCGCACCGGCTAATGCGTGTTGCCCCTTGTCGCCGCCAGCCCACCTCAACGCGGCAATGACAGAAATGACTACCGGTTACGCAGCGTGGCAGCATTTGCTAGAATAACCATGTCATTCACATGGAAGCTCCCAGATGACCACGCCCGTCGACAACCTCGTTCCCCTCACTGGCAACCCACTGATCGACGGCCTGACCTGGGGGGCTGCCTGGCAGTTCGACGGCACCGCCCACACGCTGAGCTACTCGCTGAGCCTCAACGACACCATCGGCAACCAACCGCCCTGGACCATTGCGCTCTCGGATGCCGTGCGGCGGGCGCTCACTGAATGGTCGAACGTCGCCAACCTGAGCTTTGTCGAGAGCGACAGCGGGACCGTATATAACGCAAGCTCCGCAGACCTCGCCTTCCTCCTGACCGGCAATGAAATGCAAACCCAGATGCCGGGTCTGGTCGCCCTCGGGCTCCCCCCAAGCCCCTCTTACGTCGATAGCATAATCTCAAGCCCCGACTACCCCCAACCGGAAGGCGATGTCGCGTTCGACAACTATTACAGTGGCTTCAGTTACCTGAATTCGGGTGGCGTTGGCTTGACGATCATGCTGCACGAGATCGGGCACGCGCTGGGCCTCAAGCATACGGATAACGGGCCGGCCGGCCGGCCCACCTTCGCCGACCTGGCCATTTCGAATCTCGATTCGAACCTCTACACGGTGATGAGCTACACGGATATCTGGGGCTTGGACCTTGGCGCCTACAACCAGGACGCCGGTAACGTGGCGACGCCGATGCTTTTGGATATCCTTGCCATCCAGCACATCTACGGTGCCAACACGAACTACCACGCGGGTGACGATTCTTATGCCCTTGGTGCCGCACCCTATACGACATGGTGGGATGCCGGTGGCGTCGACACGATCGAAGCAACCACAACTTGGCAGGGTACCTTTGGAGTGCAAATCGATCTGCGACCCGGCGGTATCAGTGGCATTCTCGCCAACCCTCCCAATGCCGGAAACGTGATCGCGTATGGCGTCACGATTGAAAATGCCATTGGTTCAATCGGCAGTGATCTCATCATTGGCAATGCGGCTGAAAACAACCTCGCGGGCGGAGCCGGCAATGACACATTGGAGGGCGGCGCGGGCACGGATACTCTCGCCGGGGGAGCTGGCGCCGACACCTTTGTTGTTGCCGATGCCGACGACATCATTGTCGAAGCGGCGGGTCAGGGCTGGGACAAGGTGCAGAGCTCCGCCGCCAGCATGGTGCTGCCTTCAAACGTCGAAAGGATGGAACTGCTGGGCTCGGCGAATATAGACGGCACCGGCAACTCGCTGTCGAATGAATTGACCGGCAACTCCGGCAACAACATTCTCGACGGGGGAGGCGCTGTCGACGTCATGCGGGGCGGCCTCGGTGACGACGAATACATAGTGAGCGATGCGAGTCCGTCGTCACATCTCTGGCTTTCGAGCGAAACGTTGGTTGCGGTCAATCACATATCCGACAACTATTACGCCGACTCATCTCTCGATATCGTGCAAACCGACACCCTCTATTACTCATGGAGTTCGAGGGTAACAGTAGCATTCCACGCTGCCGACACCGGATTCGGCGGCTCGCTTACGCTGGTAACACCTGGATACATGCACGCGGGAACGTATATCGTCGGGGCGGGAAGTGCGCCCTACTTCGCGGGCCTGGGGTATTCCGTCGGGAGTACTGGAGGAGATGCCGAGAGCGGATCATTTACGATCCTTGATTTTTCGATCAACGGCTCGGGAATCGTCAATTTTGCAGCGCGTTTCGACGTGCAAATGTACTCGCGCGCGTTTTCCGGCGAGGTGACCTATAACAGCGCGGCTCTTCCATTCACCGACATCGTCCTGGAAAACTCGAACGAGGGTACCGATACGGTAGACGCCAGTGCGTCCTACCTCCTGCCTGGCAACGTCGAGAACCTGACGCTCACGGGTCTTGCGGACATCAGCGGAACGGGCAACAGTCTGGGCAATGTTATCAACGGCAACACCGGCAGCAATCTGCTGACGGGCGCTGAAGGCAACGACACCCTCAACGGCGGTTCCGGTAGCGACAGCCTCGGCGGCGGCGACGGCAACGACCACATCAAAGGTGGTGCCGGATTCGACACGGCGCAGTATTCCGGCAACCAGGCCGACTACACCGTTACCAAGAGCGTCGGGTATGGCTACACAGTCACCGACGTGAACCTGGCGAACGGCAATGAAGGAACGGATACGCTGTTCGGTATCGAGCATCTGCAGTTTGCCGCTGGCGCGGTGGGTCTGGCCAGCAGAATCCTGGAGCGCGTTGCGTCCCCGGCAATCTGGAGGGTGGTCGACAACCGGCACGACTTCAATGGCGACGGCACGAGCGATCAATGGTGGGAGCAATCCGGCGGCCGCGCCGGGATCTGGGTGATGGATGGCACCAACCCCTTGGCGCCGCAGACTGTCAGCACCTACACCGGCTGGAGCGTGACCGATGCCGCGAGCGACTACAACGGGGATGGCAAGGCGGACTTGGCGTGGCACCACACCGGCGGCGGCACCATGCAGTGGATCAACGCGGTCGACCTGGCCGCGGCGCAGGGCATCGGGTCCGATGCGGGGTGGTCGCTGACCTGAGTTTGTAGACAAAAGTCGGCGCTGGAGGGACGGCGGCAAGCACCTTCTCGATTGGTAAGTACCAAAACAAAACGCCCCGAAAGGGGCGTTTTGTCTGATTCTCTGGCGGAGACGCAGTCCGCATATTTATGGTCCGCTACCGTTCGTAAACATCCTTCTAAGCAACTTTAATAAACAAATATAACAATAAGATACAGTGATCAGTGTCTTTACAGGCTCAAAATAGTTCGGTAGCATCCGTTCTAGATGTGGTGGGCTCGATGGTGGGCCATTAGGGGGCGAGATGGCGCTGACAGCACTTAGGATCAAGAACGAAAAAACCACGGGGATGTATGCCGACGGTGGAGGCCTTTATCTCCGCGTGCAGGAGAGCGGGGCGAAGTCCTGGATTTTTCGTTTCCAACTCAATGGCAGGCGGCGCGAGATGGGGATCGGCACCCTTGCTGACCGATCAGCGATCGAGGCTCGTGGTGAAGCCGCCAAAATGTCCGTGCTGGTGCGGTCCGGTGTTGATCCGATCGATGCTCGACAGCACGACAAGGAAGCGAAGATCAAATCCGATGCGAAGGTTGCTGCAGGAGCAGCGACCTTTGCTCAAGTAGCCAAAGACTATATTGCAGCGCATCGGGCTGGATGGCGCAACGCGAAGCACGCGGACCAGTGGGAGAACACCCTTGAGAAGTACGCCGGGCCAGTCATCGGTGACAAGGCTGTGGCTGACGTGAGCACCGAGGACGTGCTGCGCATCCTACAAAAGGATAAGCTTTGGACGAAGAAAACAGAAACAGCCACCCGCGTGAGAAGTCGGATCGAGTTGGTCTTGTCGTATGCAAAGGCGCTGAAAATGCGCCAGGGTGAGAATCCTGCGGCTTGGAGGGGGCATCTTGATGCGTTGCTGCCGAAGCCGACCAAGTTGAAGAAGGTTCGCCACCATCCGGCACTACCTTACGATCGTATGCCTGAGTTTATGGTAGCACTGCGCAAGATCAACGGAAGCGGCGCCAGGGCGCTGGAGTTCGCCATCCTGACCGCGGCGCGGTCGGGTGAGGTCCGCTTCGCCACTTGGTCGGAGTTCGATACCAAAGAAAAAATGTGGACGATTCCGGCTGGTCGCATGAAGGCAGAAAAGGAACATCGCATTCCCTTGTCCGACGCTGCGCTGGCCTTGTTGGAGGAATTGCCGACGTTCGAGGGCGTCGACTACCTCTTTCCAGGCGAGCGCGACAAGAAGCCGCTCTCCGACATGTCGCTGAGTGCGGTAACACGCCGTATGAACGAGGGCGAAAAACCGACCTGGATCGAGCCGCAATCCGGCGCTCAGGTGGTGCCGCACGGGTTTCGTTCTTCATTTCGCGATTGGGCTGGAGAGGCCACGAGCCACCCGCGTGAGGTTGTCGAGCACGCGCTGGCCCATCAGATTCCCGACAAGGCTGAGGCAGCGTATGCCCGCGGCACAATGTTCGACAAGCGGAGAAGGTTGATGCAGGATTGGGCGAATTGGTGTGCGCCATGGAAGGATACGAAGGTGCTACGTCTCAAGAATAAGAGGGCTACCGTGTGACGGACTTGGGAGTACCCGATGTACATTGTTTCTGGCGCTCTGAATCAACGGCGGCACCGAGGGATCGTGAATAATGAAGAAGCAGACAAAACCTGCTGGCCTAATAGATTCCGTTACGGCAGAGACTTCGACTCAACGTGCGCAGAGAGAGGCGAAACGATCGTTCATCGATTCATGGAAGCGGAAACATCCCGAAATTGGCCGAGAACTGCGAGAGCTTTCAAAGGCAGATCTGATCAAGATGTACGTACGCCGCATCGCGGGCGATGCCTATGACATTGCCTTCTCGATGGGCAGTGGTCCGGCGCTGGGCGAGTTCCTCGACGCAGCAATGATAGCGAATTTGTCCGACACGCTGCTGAGGGGCACGCCGGATGAAGCACGCGCTGCAGTTAAGGAATGGGAGGCGAGATCAATTGCAGCGGCCGGCGGAGACGTAACCAAGGTGGCCGAGATCGCGCGTGCCGCGGGTGCAACCCTTGCAAGAATTGATCTGAATAGATTCAAGAAAGGACTTTCCCAAGAAGGGCGAATCAATGGTGGCCGTACGATGAAAGCGAAGCCCTTGGCCCTAATTGCACACATCAGGGAATCGGTCGAAAGCATACTCAACAACCCTGCGCGCTCCGGCATGAGCGATGGAGAGATAGCTACGTTCCTTATGGCCCCATCTCGCTCAATACATAAGTTTCAACGCGAAGAATATTCAAGAAAAACGATGATGAGACGTATCGCCGAGATCCGGGAAGCTTTTGGGAATCGAAACGGACAAGCTGGCTAGCTTTGTCCTAAGGAGACAAAGCTAGCCAGTATTGTCAATATTATTGTTAATATTCAATAGAGTACGCCTTGCGCCCACAAGGCCCGCTGGTACCCTGAAAACTCGCTCGTGAGAGCCTTTTTCAGGAGTATTGACATGCTCAAGCAACCTCGGCGTTTCCTGCGCCTCCCCGAAGTCAAGCATCAAGTTGGAATCGGCCGCACGGCGATCTATCAGAAGATAAAGAGCGGCGAGTTTCCTGCACCAATATCGCTTGGTCCACGCGCAGTCGGATGGACATCAGACTCAATCGAAAATTGGATTGAGGCTCGGGTTAAAGCTGCGGGAGTGAAATCATGAGCGGCCCCTCCAGACTCCAATTCATAGTCGATGCTTGCGTGGTCGAGAGAGCTGAACCCAAAGACAGTAAGGCGTACGTTATCTATCCTTCGCCAAGTTCATTTTGTGGCAAAGTCCTCGCCGATATGCTTGGTGGTGATCACGTCTCACCTGAATCTATAGTGCGCCGATACGGTGATTTCCTCGCAACAAACGATGTCAAGAATCTACGCCAAGCTGGGTGGCCTGTTCAGCGGTCTGATGTCTTCTTCCCGGGGCCAGTTGATGGTGTTACGACACAGCTCTCCCTGTATTACTTACCGCCGTCGGTGATCGTTGCTGCTGACGAGCACCGCCGGCAGTTGCTTGAGCGGGTCAAGCAGGCTAGCCACACAGTACCCACTAAAAGGGGCTGGTAATGATCCACGATCGTCTGCCCATTGCCATGCGCAACGCTCGGCGGTGGTTACTGTGGAAGTCGGTACCCAACCCCGACTCAACCAAGAAGCCGCGCAAGATGCCCGGCGAATACCTGCGGGAGGGCAAATCATGACCTTCCTCATCAATTATCACTTCCGGTACTGCAAGGCTGACCGTGGCGATCCAAACTGGAGTCACTTGCTGTCCCGTGACAAGTTAGGTGTCCTGACCGGTGCGATAGAGACCTCGCGCAAGCCGAAGACATTTGCACGGCATCCTCGATTCCGTGAGGTCATTGGTGGTCCGAAGATGGGCTACCTCATCAGCAACGACTATCCGTTTTACAACAAGGATATCGCCGAGCTGCGCCTAGAGCAGCACCGAAACATTGTCCGGTTTGCTGACCTATCTGGACTCGCACCTGCAAATATTAGATCCCGCGATGAGGAGGTTCGGTATATGTCGTACTGCGACCCGTGGGACCATCCCGCCATTTGGCGTGACGGAAATCAGAACCTTGTTCTGACTAATGAGCCCTACGTTGTCGGTGACTTTCCCGCGTGGTGCGCAGCGCGAGGATGGAGGTGCGTACTCCTACCAAAATCTATTGGTACCTACCTTGCCGGAGAGACCTTCTGCTTTCTCGCCGCGCCGCCGAAGAGTCGCGCTGACATCAGTACAATCGCGGAGCGTCTGATTGAAGGCTGGCCGCGATGACCGACACGATCACGTTCCTCCAAGGGGTGCCCGGGTCGCGCGCCACCAAGATGTGGATGCTAGACGGGACCACGGCTGATTACGATGCCGGGTGGCAGTTCCAGCCTCACACGGTCCCGGTGGCGGATCTCGATGCACTGGCCGCCCTGCTGGTACAGGTCCAGTCCCATTCATCCATTCTCGCGATCCGGGGTAGCTTCCTCGGTGACGCTCACGCCCAGACCATCAACAGACCGGACGGCCCGGCAGTCACGGCACCGGGCTGGTACCGGCGCTGGAAGGATCTCTACAACGACGCGCCGCACTACTGGATGTGCTGCGACATCGACAGCTATGTTCCGCCGGCCGGGATCGACCCGGTGCTGGATCCGGTGCGTGCCGTGCAGAGCTTCATCGAGGACAGCCTGCCCCCTGAGTTCGACGGCGCGGCCTTCCACTGGCAGCTGTCGAGCAGCGCAGGGCATCCTACCAAGGCGGGCCTACTGAAGGCTCACGTGTGGTTCTGGATGGACCAGCCGCACACTGGCGCCGAGCTCGAAGCGTGGGCCACCAACTACCCGGGCATCGATCGCACCCTGTTCCGTCAAGTGCAGGTCCACTACACAGCGCTTCCCGTGTTCGCCCCGGGCGTGGTAGATCCGGTGCCGGTACGCAACGGCTATGTGCCCGGCAGCGTGGTACCGCTTGTGCTAACTGAGCGCATGGTGCGCGAGGCTGCCGCGGTGCGCGCCGGGCGCGAGATGATCGATCCCCGGACCAAGACGGGTGTGATCGGCGCCTTCTGCCGGGCGTACAGCATCGAGGCGGTGCTGGCCGGGCCGCTGGCCGACAAATTCTCTTACCAAGCGGGAAGCGACCGGCGTCTGACGTGGCATGACGGCCGCGGCGCACCGGGCGGGGCGTACCTGAGCGACGATCGGCTGCACCTGTGCAACGAGCACGCCACGAGCCCGGTGGGCAACACGCCGCTCAATGCGTTCGACGCGGTGCGTGTCTATTGCTTTGGTCATCTGGATATGGCCCCGGGTGTGGATCCGCTGGCACTGGTCGAGATTAACACCCGTCCCAGCCATCGCGCTGCGGTTGAATGGGCGGTGAGTCGGCCGGAGGTTTTTACAGAACTGCAGATGGGACCGCCGGGTAGGCTACCCCCGGCAACGGAAACTCCCACCAGCGCCGATCCTGACCCTGTGGCGAGCCCGATATCACCCTATCCACCTCCCTTTCGCGGCATGATGCACGAAGTCGTGCAGTCGGCCTTGGCTGGCTCCACCAAGCCTCAGGTAGAACTCTGCACCTTGTCGGCCCTGATTGGTATGGCGGCAGCCTGTTCTGGCGACTACAGACTCCCAAGCGGAATGCGCCTAAATCTGTTTGGTTGCGGCGTTGCAGGAACGGGGGAAGGCAAGGATCGCCCCCGATCAATCGCCACGTCGCTCGTCACAGCTGCGAAAGGCAAACTCATTGGCAAGCCAGCATCAGGTCCGGGGTTGGAGGACAGTCTGGTGAGCACCACGGGGTCGCTGATCGCCCTCGACGAGATTGCCCACTTCTTTGCAGCGATCAACAACGGCAAGGCACCGCCTTACCTGATTGAACTGGCGGGCACTCTCCTACAGCTATTTTCTGCATCAAACGGCAATTACCATACGCGAACCAGAGCAGCGGCGAGGGGAGTAATACCGTCACGTGTTCTTCGGAACCCAATGGTGAGCCTCCTTGGTTTTGCCACGCCTGAAAAACTCGGCGAAGCCATGGGCGTGAGCAATATTGAGGATGGTCTTCTTGGCCGATTTCTATTCGCGTTTGGGCAGACGGGCATCGAGCCGCGCAGAGTCGTGGGTTCATTTGAGCTCCCAGCAATGGTGAAGCTAGCGGCCGAGACGTTGGATCAGGCTTCCAAACAGGTGTCATTCAGGGCGGACCTGCAAGGAACCAGCGATGCAATACAGATTGATCCCGCAGCGGAGAAGCAGCTCGGCGAACTACTGGTTGAATTTGATAAGCAGCGCCAGGTATCCCCGTCGGCGTTTGCTAAAGCTCTCCTGACCCGGTCCTGTGAGAAGTGCGAGCGCGTCGCCGGTGTGTTGGCGGTCTGGGACTGCCCGGCTAAGCCCGTGATCACTCTCGAACATGTGACTTGGGCCGAGCAACTGCTTCGGGCCTCTGATTCAGCACTGCTGCGATTTAGCGGTGAATACATGCACGGAGGCCAGACCCAAGCCGATGGGCAAAGAATACTGAAGCTTATCCAGCGGACACTGGCCGGCGAATTCAAAGCACAGAAGTCGCACGAGAAATGGTTGCTCGACCAGAACGTCGCGCCGTATTCGATGGTGATGCGCGGGAGCAAATTGGACAAGCGCCGATTTGACGACGCCGTCGCGCACCTTGCGGACCTGTTCGACGTCCAGTCAGGATCGACGCCGTCGGGGCACCCGAATGGCCGCGCTGAGACGGTGCGATGGCTGAGTTTGAGAGCGTAGCCATGGCTACGGTTCTCTATGGTTTCCACGGTTTTCCTACGGTTCCCGGGAACCGTAACTCCCTTGGTATCAGGGCCTTCGCTGGTAGTTTCTTCTACGGTTCTCTCTGTATCTCCCCCTCTCCCTACATATTCCCCTGTTTTTGGTGGTGGTGTGTACAGAGGGCGCTGGAAACCATAGTCGAAATAGCCATCCAACCCAGCAATACCAAGGGAGTTACGGTTTTCCTGAGGGCGGGAACCGTAGAGAACCGTAGCAGTAACTGCCTGTAAAAGGGAAAAAACATAATGAATCATCGTGTAGAAATTCCAGAGCAAGTGCGTACCGTTATAGGCGAGGTAATCGACCCTATCCCCCCACCGCGGATAGATCTGCGCAACTTGGAGGCCGTTCGCCGAGAGATGGCGCGCGTCTATCGCCAAATGCGGGCTGGGGAGCTACCACCGGAGTCTGGGACGCGCCTCGTGTACGTCCTTGACCGCATTGGCAAGCTGATCGAGACCGCACAGGTCGAGCGGCGACTTATTGAACTTGAACAGAGGATAATGACATGAACATAAACAAACGACTGGATGCGCTGGAGGCCGAGTTAGATCGGCAGAGTGGCAAGCACGATATGAAGGTGATCGTGATCCATGATGGCGAGACAGAAGCGGAAGCCCGGGAGCGCAACGGTTTAACTGACCATAAAGGTCCAGTTATCTGCATCTCCTCGGCCGATGCGGCAGTAGTGTGAAGACTTAGGTTGGCCGCCATCCACCTGCAGAGGGTACGAGCGAGGGGACCCCAGAGCGTGGTGAGCAACGTCCGGAGGGTCATCGGGGTGAGGAACGACGGGGGCGCACTGAGAACGCAGCACTGAGAACGCAGCACAAGCACTACCGATGCCCAACGTGTTCCATTCCGACGCCATCAGGTCGTCGGATAGCGCCTATGCAGAGGGAATTGACATAGATGCCTGGCGACCCAATGGCTCCAGCTCGGCCGAAGGAGACGTTCGCAGCACTCAACCAAACAGATACTTAGTGGTCAATTTCGGAACTCGAAACCGGTGCTCTTGGCCCAAGACAGGTTCCGACATTTCATCTGGTTATGGAAAAAGCAGGCGGAATGGATTGAAGTAACGATAAATATTTAGAACTGACTTTGGCGTGTTGTCTTCAGTTGCCGTCATCAGGCTTATGACGTAGCCTCAGGACTGGGCCGGGTTTTCCTTCAAGGCGATGGCGCCAGCTAATCGCAATGGTGCACTTCAGCCCGGTTTTGTCAGTGGTGGCATCAACCACAAAAGCTTGATCGCCAGCCGCCTCTAATCGCAGGATGTCGAACTCGTCAATAGTTAGCAGTGCCGTGATGCCGGCTGGCACGGGCCCAGTAAACAACGCGACGTCGTCGAAATGACCGAGATATCCCTGGCGTTGGCTGAACTCAGATCGCTTGCGAACTTGGGACGCCTCATCCATTTCACCGACGCGCTTCCGGATCAGATCATTAAGCCACGGGGGATCAACCCGGCTTGGAACTACCGCCAGAGCGCGTAAGGACATTTCCTGACATCGACTCGACCAAGACCTAAGTTCTTCAAGCCATGCATTCAGATTGGGAATCTCGCGTTGTTCTACATCTTGGCGGAAAACAACGTCTTTCAGCACCTCCAACGCAAGAACGTTCTCGGTAAGTCTACGCATCGACTCACCTTCGTTGACGGCTAGCAGAGCCATTACGGGCTCCGTCATTGCGCCCTTGTCGTAACCTGACACCTTGAATGAGGCTTGCCTAGCGCCCTGCAGATTGGTAGTAACCACAATCGGCTTGTCAAGTAGTGATAGCGGGCACCATTTTGCTGGTGGTTCCAACGCTTTAGTTGCTGCGGTAGCAACTCGCTTCTTCGCGCTCTCCGCAATTGGTGCTTCGCGAATTTCTTGCTCACGGAGGTTGTTCAGGCGATCCAGTAAGTTCTTCAAACCATCTATCGTTCGAGCAATATGACGGTCAATGGAGTTACCATCTTTTCCCGCTGCTACTTCCCACAGCCAACTGTACCGGGTGGCGAGGTCTCCTTCTTCCAAACGCGCCACCCAACTCTTAATTTGATCAAGCATTTGTCGACGAAGGGAGTCATCAGACGCCCACCCTCGCATCGTCTTCTGGATGTCGGCACTTGGCTTCCATCCATCAGAGGTCAGTCGGGCCAGAATAACTAACTGCGCGTCGCGGATGTAGTCAATATCGCTGCCGCTTCGCGAGTAGATGCGTTCGCTGATACCGTGGTCCATCGCACTGAATCCGACAGACTCCGCAACTTTGTCAATTCGGTCCTTGTAACGCTCATCTTCGCTGCTCCCCTCGACCAACTGCCGGACAAGTGCAAAGAGCACCCGGTCTGCATTCTCAAACGCTCTTGATGTCCCTAGCGCGTCACCCTCTTCGAGAATCAGAACCCCATCGATCAGATGCTGAACAAGACGACCGGATAGACCTCTGGAAATCAACCCCGAATTAGATTGATTGAGTGCGCTGGCCACCAGCGTCAGAATAATGTCGCGCCAGAAGTTTTTTAAGGCGACTTTACTTATTGCCTTGATCGAATTCGAGTTCTCTGTCTCATAGGAAGGCAGTGGAAATCGAGTGCGGAATGCTTCAAGGGGTAAAGCGAGATCAGAAACAGTAACCCGATAGCGATCGCCATATTCCAATCCACTTTCAGATTGACTCCAGTCCCGCTGGGTAACCCATTTCATTAAGCTGTCAGTGAAATACTCGAAACCAGCCCGATCATCCGCGCGCATAGCGTGTGCAACGAGTTGAGCATGGCATTGGAGATGTAGTACGAGGACTTCGGCGGTTGACGCACAGTCCTCCCAGGTCGGGTTTTCGTCGTAGCTATGAGGTAACAAGCCGTAGTTCTTCATTGACTCCCACGCGCCGAGTCCTTCCCGAAGCACACGGTCGTAACGGCGGCGCAGCGGCTCATCGAGGGACTTGCCAGGCTTACTGCTGTTACTCGCAACCGACGCACATCCTTCTGCACCCCAACCGAGCAGGTCATAGAGAAGTAGATACTGATGTTTGACGTAAATCTGCCGAAGGTCATCGGTTACCGATTTACTCTGCCTACTAAGTAACCTGGATCCAAGCCGTACAGTCGCCGCGGCGAACACATCACGCACTGCAATGGCCTTTAGCGCTACGCCATGTAGGTCCCGAACTATCCTCAACCATGTCCAGATGAGATTCTGTGACCAACCCAAATATTCTGAGTCGCTAAGCAGCACCCAGTTATCGGGCTTCCCGTCATCGGAGTACCCCGATGCTTCGACAATCGCATCAATCAGTTCCATAAGACTAAGTAGCTTCCGGCGAAATTCGCCTTCCGCATCAGCCTGAATGTCAAAAGCAGCGTCGGCTCGCAGTTCCTCGATTGCATCTCGGACCAATACCGTAGGGACCTGCCTTCGACGCGAAAGGGAAATTGCTGCTCGAAGCAACCATCGCTGCACCTGTGAAATTGGTTTGCCGCCAGAGGTCACTGCCACGGGAGTATCGAACGAAAAGCGTTCGCCGTATGCAATCGAGAGTTGGAAAACAGGGCCGACCCGTTTCCAGCCTAGACTTTCCTTTGAACTTGGTTGGGCTCCCCGAGCGTTCCGACACCAAAGCCGATACACAATCTGGACAAGCAGGTACCGAATGTTGGCGACTGACCTCTCTCGTCGAAATCTAAAATGTGTTCCATGCTCTTTCGCCAATCCGTCACCGGGATTGCTGAAAGCCGGCGCTGTACCCTGCAAGTCCTCAACGGCTCGATATCCTTTTAGGAGTCCGTACTTAATTGGATCAAAAGAAATGTGCCTCTTAATATGATGCTCCCACTCGTCAGGCCACGCCTGGGTCAAGACGTAATCGAATCTCGCGGCAGTGCGACCGTCAGGCGAGGCGAACTCGAAGGTTGCATGAAGGAAGACGATACACAGGGCAACGTTTGCTGCGGCCCATATGCTGTCGCCAATCAGCCAAGCGAATGCGACGAGAGGGGGGGCCTCCGCTAGCACGACGAACTGGACCGCCATTAGCAGCATGAGACCCAAGCTCGACAGTCCGGTGAGCTTTGCGGCACTTCTTGAGTAATAGGCATGCAATGACGATTTGGTTGCACTCTGTCGCTGTAACAATATGGTTACGAATGCGACGACGATCGGGTAGACAACCGCCACGAGCGCGCCCTGCACAGCCCAGAGCCCTATGAAGGGTTCAGCTACGCGCCAACTTGAATCAGGCTGCCAGTCAAGTAAACCTCTATAGGGTGGAGGCCATATCCAAGCAATCACGCAGAGCGAGAGTGAAACAACGAACCCAACACTCGTCCATTTGAGAGGATTTTCACAAACGATCAGGAACGCTCTCCGTAGCGATCCAACCTGGTATTTCAATCGAAGTGGGTTAATTGAGACCCACTGTTTGCGGATCTCTGCGGCCTTCCAGTCTAGCGTTCGGAAAAGGCTGCCTAGCATTGCCACCACCCTCCGCCGATGAACGTGTTGCTCATGCCTCTCTGATCTCTGGCTCTACTGGCGTCGCTCATGTGGAAGCCAGTTTTGCTTTGCGTATGGTTCAAGTCGAAGACCCGCAGGTCAGTTCCCACCAAATTATCTTGCATAGTACATCGTGTATTCGATTCCCGGAGAAGCGTACGGCGGCTTTGGCCGAGTTGCTGTCGGTGAGCCACGAAATCCGAGCGTTCGTTGAAGTCTGTAGCAGGCATCGAGCTCGCCACCTTACTACCCGACCAACGTCACTACGATCGACCGCGTGTGCGGCACGGTGCGGTGCTCCCAAAGGTAGATTCCTTGCCACATGCCGAGCAGGAGCTGACCGCCGCGAACTGGCACCGTTACTGAGCTGCCAGTGAGAATGGCACGAGCATGGGCAGCCATGTCGTCGTCGCCTTCCGTATCGTGGCGGTAGGCCGAGTCACCGTCCGGTGCCCATCGTGTCGCCAGAGTCTCGAGGTCACGGCGCACCGATGGGTCCGCGTTTTCGGTGATCATGAGGGAGCAACTGGTATGCTGAACGAACAGGTGGGCGATCCCTGTGTCGATGCCTGATTTGCTAACCAGCTGCGCGACCTCTGCGGTGATCTCGGTGGTGCCACGACCGCGGGTATGGATCTCGATGGTTTGCTGGTCGGCCATCCTACGCTGCCTCGCGCAGCACCCGCTGCACCGTCCCTGTCCCCACGCCCAGCGTCTTGGCGATCTTCAACTGCCCGATACCTGTCTTGCGTAGCTGCAGTATCTCGGCTTCAATGCTCTGGTCCACCTTCGGCCGACCGAGCGTCTTGCCTTGTGCCCGGGCGCGAGCAAGTCCGGCTTTCACCCGCTCCTGGATCATGGCGCGCTCGAATTCCGCAAAAACGCCGACCATCTGGAAGAGCGCCTTGCCGCCGGGTGTCGTCGTATCGACTCCCTGTTGGTGCAGGTACAGACCGATTCCTTTGGCGTGGATGTCATCGAGGAAGCCCAGTAGGTCACGCAGGCTTCGGCCGAGTCGATCGACCGACCATGCTGCGATCACGTCAAACTGCTTGCGCACGGCCCCCTTGAGCAGGGCGTCAAAGCCGGGGCGCTTGTCGCGTCCCTTGGCACCGGAGATACCGCGATCGACATACTCCTGGGTGATCTCCCAGCCGTTGTGCTTTGCGACCGCGCGCAGCTCGCGGAGCTGGTTCTCAGTGGTCTGCTGGTCCGTACTGACCCGTGCGTAGATTGCGACCTTCTTAATCTTGATTGTCATGATGGTGCTCCTCTCATCGATGGAGGAATCATAGACCAAGACTATACCGAAAACAACTGTTAGCGGTATATCAATAACTTCGAGTGGACGGCTAGACTCAGTGCGGGCTGACGAGGGGCACTGCGAGGGGGATTTCTGTATAGGGCCAGCAAAGGTCGGCTGCCCATCTTTCACAGTACATCTGGTGACCGGCAGATTCTCGACCGTAACTGCCGTTGGCGCTACGCTGTTGATCGGTCGGCAGTGAATCGGTTAGCTGCCGCTCGGCCTGGAACAGCCTTGAACGGTGGCTTTCCGATTTTGGGGAATGCGAACTCCCGACCCAAAGCAGACCTTTCAGGCTATAACGCGTTCAAGCGCTACTAAGTCTATCTCTTGAGGGGAGAACTGATGCGCATATGTCTGATCGGAACTGTCCACGCCGATTGTGGACGCGCCAACGTAGCGGAATTGAAGGCGATCCCTGATTGCCTTTCCCCCGACGTCATTTTTGCGGAAATTCCCACCGCAAATCTTGCTAACTATCTCGACGGCTCTCACGGCAATCTCGAGTCCGCGGCCGTTGTGCTCTATCGAAGGCGTTGTCCAGTCAACGTTGTACCTGTAGACCTTAATAAGCCAAGTGATGAGTTCTTCAGAAATTCTGAGGAGATGTTCAAGAAGGTCGAGAAGACGAGTGCCGACTATCGCCGTCTGATGGACCAGAACAGCCTCGACACGCGAGATCACGGATTCCCTTACCTCAACAGCGATCGCTGTGCCCGAGCATGGGCAGACATCTACAAGGAAGTGCTTGCAACGGTCGAATGGATCGGCGATATCAGGTTGCGACAGTTCTATGATCTCTGGAGCGAAACAAATGACCGCCGCGAGAGTGGAATGCTAGAGAGCATCAACAGCTATTGCGTCTGCCGCGAACTCTCTCATGGAGTGCTTCTCATCGGCGCTGCACATAGGAAAGCCATGGTGGAGAAAGCGTGGGAGCAACGAGGCGCCGGACCACCAGGAGTCTCATGGGACTTTGAAAGTTTTGGGAAATAGATAGTGTGAGGAAATGTCCGCATGCGGCCATCAGCCGCCGGTGGGAACGATGCTCCAATTGCAGCCATTCAACCCGAGCCGTTCTCCAGACCGGCCATTCAATCGGCGCAACCGATCTCATCAGACTGAACTTCGGCTACGCAGCGGAACGGTCGTTCAGGCCAGCGGCACAGCGGGCAAGTCCTGGCCATGAACCGCCGCTCAACCTCTTGCCCCAATGCGGTCATTGGCTAACCTCAGCTACCCCTTCACTGACTCAAGTTGGCGCCTTGGGTCAAGCGATTGGCGAGTAGGGTCCATCAATGTGGCTATCGGATTGGGATACTACGCTGGTGAAAATCCTAAAGACCACCCGCATGCAGTTAGCTAAACTGATGTCAAAGCAGGGAAAATACTTGGAGGTCTTGGTGCCGCCACGGGCGTATCCTCACGCTCATATGCAAGAAGTGACCCTGACTAACAGGAGACCTCGAGACAGTTCAAGATGAAGGGTACAGACCTCTCGCCGCAGTACTACGTTGCCGAAGCATCCGTCGGGTTGCTTGGGTTGGTATTGGTACTTTGGCAACTATTCGGGGTTGCGCCAGGTCAACCAATACCCCTACTCAACTTGACTCTGGCCGAAGGCCAGCACGCCCCACGTATTGTCGCGGCCTTGCTGGTCGCCATCACGTTGTACATGTGGTTCGAGTGGAAACAGTCTTCGGGAGTGGCGGACCTGACAGCATGGCATACCACCCGACTCGTATTCGCTGGACTTTGGACCTTAGTCTCCCTCTGGGTGGCGTACCCGCTCCTTTTCCAAGGCACCAAATTCGAGGGGGTCTCACCGGCGTGGTATGTAGGATTCGCCGTGATTGGCTTTCTTCTTGGCTTGGCTGTCTCGTCTTTGGCTATCGCAGCCTTAATGATACGAACCCCTGAAGAGGCTAAGAAGTTGCGGTGTAAGCGCATGCCAGTCGCTACCCGCGCACAGTTCGATATGAATCTGCTCGTCATCCCTTTGTTGCTAATTGCCTACTTTGCCCTCCTCTCGTATTCGCCAACAGTGATCCATGGAGTGGTGGTTGGAATAACAGAAGCCTTCTACCTCCTGCTGATCGGAGAGGGTCTGGTGTGGCTCTTCATGGGGCGCGACAAAGATGGCAATCCCATTTCATATGCGGAGCGCGTTGCCCGATTCAAGGACATATTCGGCTCCCATGACTACCTCTATTCACTTTATGGCCGTGGAAAGCGTGCCGCAGATGATCTTGAGGTTTCCCCGTCTGACTCTCCGAAGGTCATCCAGGAAAAGATACGGGAGGATAGTGCCGTATCAAAAGATCAAGCGCCTTTTGGGTTTCATGTTGAGCAACGGGACGAGATGCAGATCAAGCCTTACCAAAAAGATGGCGACCCGAAGAACAATGATCCGCTGAACCTCGGTTACAGAGTTCGCAACGGAAAAGGCAAGCATGGGGCTGTTCGAGTCGTGGTTATCCCCAATCTTCCCAATCTTCCCAAGCGGGAGCTTGCAATCAATACTGAGGTAGTGGAGAAGTATGCAGAGGAATACATCAAGGCGCACTCCGATCCTAAGGATTTGAGCTTCCAGAAAATCTTTTCCCATGCGGTAAACACCGCTGTGATTGAAACTTTTTCTGCCGATACAGGGCCTCCCCTTCATCTACTGGTCAGAACCGGACAAGAGCAAGGTGTTGCGGAATTACTCAAGCAGAAGCCCGACGTTAATGAAAAGGCCGAGGCTGGATGGACGCCGCTGCTCTTTGCTGCTGCACAGGGTTATCCTCGAATTGTCCGTATGCTCCTTGAAGCGGGTGCGAACCCAGAGATTTGTAATTTGAGGGGAATTACGCCACTCACTTTTGGGGCGCGCTACGGGAATCTTGATGTTTGCAAAAATCTTCTGGAATTTGGAGCAGACGTTGACGCTCCAGATCAAGGTATAGAGGGCAACACTGCTTTAATGTGGGCCTCTTACAGTGGCAATTTTGGTCTTGTAAGGATGTTGCTGAAGGCCAAGGCAAACCCCCTGATCAAGTCGCGCAAGGGGCAAACGGCCTTGGATATGGCTCAAGACAACGGGCATGGTGAAATTGCGAAGCTATTGAGGGCGGCAATCAAGGTTAGGAAGTGATTCTCAGACCTTAATCCGCCACTCAATCGGTGGCCTCCTCTTCTGCTTCCAGATTCGCTCTGCCTCCACCGCCAGCCTGTAGCCTGACAGATCCACCCATCCCTCCTTAGCAAGCCTTGTACGGGCCAAGGCCAAACAGCCTTTCATTCAGGCTCACGAGAGCAATTATCGGAGGCGAAGGCGGCTGTCCGGTTTCGCTGAATTGCCGAAGTTCAAGGAAGAATAGCGCCAAGGCATAACGAATGGCCGCTTCCGCATTCCCAGCGTCCATGGCGAATGGCCGCTCCCGATTCTCGCCACCGTCGCCGAAGGGCACGATCCTGACTTAGAGAAGGGGTAAAGCAGCCGCTCGGTGTAATTCTGGTCTGAACGGCTGCTCCTTGATACCAAGCAGTCGTCCCGAGAACTTCCCGTCAATGGCCGTTCAGGCCGACGAGAAGTCACTGGCACTGTCATGAGATGCCGCCATTCGGGGCGGAATGCGACCGCTCACACCATGGGCTGTTGGTTCGCTTTGAACAAGCTCGGCTTGGCGCCGCAATGCGCCTACTGAAATCCGAAGAGGCCGGCCTCCACATGGCCAGCGCCCGGGCTTCAATGCACCATGAAGCGGAACGGGTCGCCGCTTCGTGCGCCGAAGGACCATATCGCCAAGATTGAGCGCAGCCTGTTGCACGAAGCCGTGGAGCCTGGATTCGGCATGACCACGGCGGCATGCTGTTTCCGGTCGGGGGGCTCTATCAGGAGCGCTTCAGCTCGCGGTAGAAGTTTTCGTGCGAGCCGAGCAGGAGCAGGAGCCGGGTGGCGGGATCGTACTCGTAGGCCAGCAGTGCGAGCTGGCCGTTGCATTTGAACTTGTGGACGAAGACACCGGCGAGATCGCCTTTCTTTGCTTCGCCCAGCGTCGGGTCGTCGACGATGGCCTGCACCGCCGCGTCGACATCGGCTTTCTGGTTGGGGTGCAGGCGCTTGTAGGCGCGGCGGAAGGCGGCGGCCTGCAGAACCTGGACGGCGGCCATCGTCAGTCGCGCTTGCCTTCGGCGACGAAGGGGGTTGCCAGCGCCGGGCCTTCGGCGCGCGCGATCAGCAGTTCGCGAACGAAATCGATGGGCAGGTCGGGATTGTCCAGCGCCGCCTTGCCGACCATCGCCCAGAATTCGATCTGCCCGGCGATGGTGCGGCGCTCGGCCTGCGCCTGGGCGCGGGCCTGTTCGTAAAGCGTGTCATCGATGCGGACGGGCATAGTCATGGCTTCACCCCGAATCTGAACGCTACAACAATAGCGAGTGCTGCCGCCATAGTCGC
>Ga0172380_10003012_pt1 | contig 24293 bp, 21 predicted proteins | sample Leawe162metaG_FD_119747 | JGI IMG/M metagenome (GOLD analysis project Ga0172380, IMG submission 119747) | Leachate microbial communities from a municipal landfill in Southern Ontario, Canada - Leachate well 162 metaG | ecosystem: Engineered > Solid waste > Landfill > Unclassified | place...
CGCGCCACTTCAACCTTCTGGAGACGCTGGGCGAGTTCGTCATCAGCCTGATGCTGGAGGAGTTCGGCGCGCCCTGGGTGAAGATTTCCATCGCCAAGCTGGGCATCATGAAGGGCGTGCGCCGGGTGGGCGTGCAAATCGAGCGCAGCAGATGATCTGACAAAGCCGCGGGTGGCACATCCTGCCTTTGATCAGGGTCAATGGGGGCGATGCCACGCCGTCTAATATCGCAGCATCATGCATGAACTATCGCTCGCCGAAGGCGTGTTGCAGGTCATCGAGGACGCCGCCCGCACCGAGGATTTCTCCCGCGTCACCATGGTCTTCCTGGAACTGGGCCAACACGCCGCGGTGGAGCGCGAGTCACTGGCTTTCTGCTTCGACGTGGTGGCGGCAGGCAGCATCGCCGAGGGCGCGTGCCTGGACATCGTCGATGTTCCGGGCAGCAGCGAGATGCGGGTAAGAGAATTGGAAGTCGCCTGAGAGGAGTTGGGCAATGTGCGTCAGCTGCGGCTGCGATAGCGAGGTTCGCATCGATGGTGCCGCCCATGGTCACCCGCGGCCCCACGCCTATGCGCCGACGCAAGTCCGCTCGCGCAGGGTGCGCATAGAACGGGACCTCCTCGCCAAGAACGACGCTTACGCCGGCGAAAATCGCAGCCGATTGATGGCACGCAAGGTATTCGCGGTGAACCTGATGTCCAGCCCCGGCTCGGGCAAGACGACTCTGCTCGTTAAGACCATAGAACAGCTCAAGGGGCGGCTCGACATTGCCGTCATCGAGGGAGACCAGCAGACCAGCGCCGACGCCCAGCGCATCCGCGCCGCCGGCGCGGCCGCCGTGCAGATCAACACCGGCCGCGGTTGCCATCTCGATGCGCACATGGTCGGACTCGCCATCGAGCAGCTTGAGTTGGCGCACGGGGCCGTGCTGATGATAGAAAACGTCGGCAACCTGGTCTGCCCGGCGGCTTTCGACCTGGGCGAGGCGCACAAGGCGGTGATCCTCTCGGTGACCGAGGGCGAGGACAAGCCGCTCAAGTATCCCGACATGTTCCGTGCCGCCGCCCTGATGCTGATCAACAAGTGTGACCTGCTGCCCTACCTCGACTACGATCTCGATCTGGCGATCCGCTACGCGCGCCAGGTCAATCCGGATATCGCCGTGATCAAGGTCTCGGCCAAGAGCGGCGAAGGCATGGCCGCATGGCTGGACTGGATAGAAGCGGGCCGGGCGGCCGCAGCGTGAACCCGAACCCATCCGCTGCCATCGTGGCGCAGAGAATCCGCGTCACCGGCGTCGTCCAGGGTGTCGGCTTCCGTCCCTTTGTCTGGCGCCTGGCGCAGGAACTGTCGCTCTCCGGCTGGGTGCGCAACGATGCCCGGGGAGTGGAAATCGCCGTCGAGGGGGATGCCCGGCAATTGGCGGCGCTGCTCGAACGCCTGCGCCTGGACGCACCGCCGCTGGCGCGCATCGGTTCGATCGAGGCGCGGGCCGTCGCGAACAGCGGCAGTTCGGGCTTCGTCATCGCCGAAAGCGGCGGCGGCGAACTTGCCACCGCGATCGGTCACGACAGCGCCACCTGCGCCGCATGCCTGGCCGAACTCAGCGATCCGCGCGACCGCCGTCATCGCCACCCCTTCATCACCTGCACGCACTGCGGTCCGCGCTACACGGTCACCTATGGCCTGCCCTACGACCGCAGCCGCACCAGCCTCGCCGATTTCCCCCTGTGCCCGGATTGCGCCCGCGAATACGCCGACCCGGGCGATCGCCGCTATGCAGCGGAGACACTTTGCTGCCCCAACTGCGGACCGCGGCTGTCCTTGGTGGATCCGCGCGGCCGGCCCTTGCCCGGCGACCCCATCGCCGCCACCCTGGCCCTGCTGCGCGCCGGTCGCATCGTCGCCATCAAGGGTCTGGGCGGATTCCATCTGGTCTGCGACGCCCACCAGCAGGAGGCGGTGATGCAGCTTCGAGCGCGCAAACAGCGCGAGGAGAAGCCCTTTGCCCTGCTCTTCGCCAACATCGCCTCGATACGTCCCTGGGCCGAGATCGACGGCAATGCAGCGTCCCTGCTCGAATCACCCGAACGTCCCGTGGTTCTGCTGGGAAAGAGACAAGACATTCCCGGTATCGCCGACGGCCTACCCAGACTCGGCGCCATGCTGCCGGTGACACCGATCCAGTTCCTGCTCTTTCACGAGGCGGCCGGACGACCAGTTGGCACCGCCTGGCTGCGACAAGCGCAGGATCTGCTGCTGCTTGCCACCAGCGCCAATCCCGGCGGCGAGCCGCTGGTGACGGACAACGACGAGGCGCTCGATCGCCTGGCGGGGATCGCCGATGCATTCCTGCTGCACGATCGGGGCATCGTCGCCCGCTGCGACGACAGCGTGATGCGCGGCGGTCATTTCATACGCCGCGCCCGTGGCTACACGCCGCGCGCGATCAGGCTGGCGCGCTCGGGTCCCAGCGCCCTGGCGCTGGGCGGCTGGTTCAAGAGCACCGCCTGCGTGACCCGTGGCGACGAGGCCTTCGTCTCGCCGCACGTGGGCGATCTCGACAACGCCGCAAGCTGCCGCAACTTCGAGGAGAGCGTGGAGCGTCTGCTCGATCTCACTGGAGTGCAAGCCCGGATCGTCGCCCACGACCTGCATCCCGATTTCTATTCCAGCCGCTACGCCGCGCGCTTTGCGGCGGAGCGCGGCATCCCCGCGCTGGCCGTGCAGCACCACCACGCCCACGTCGCGGCGGTGCTGGCCGAGCACCGGCACACCGGGCCGGCGCTGGGCCTGGCCGTCGACGGCGTCGGCCTGGGCAGCGACGGTCAGGCCTGGGGCGGCGAACTGCTGCAGCTAGACGGTGCATCCTGGAAGCGACTCGGCCATCTTGCCCCGCTGCCGCTTCCGGGCGGCGACCGCGCCGCGCGCGAACCTTGGCGCATGGGGGCCGCCGTCCTCTGGCGGCTCGGCCGCGGCGCCGAGATCGCGCGGCGATACGCGGCCGAGCCCGCCGCCGGGCAACTCGCGACGCTGCTCGAACGCGGCGTGAATTGCCCGCAAACCTCCAGCCTGGGACGGTGCTTCGATGCGGCGGCGGGGCTGCTGGGCCTGCGCGCGCGCTGCACATTCGAAGGCCAGGCGGCGATGCTGCTCGAAGGACTGGCGGAGCGCGCCTGGCCGCAGCCGCCACTCGGAGACGGCTACCGTTTGGAGCGCGTCGCGGCCGGCGAAGGTGAACAACGGTTGATCCTCGATCTCCTACCCCTGCTTGCCGACATTGCCGATGCTGGCGATGGCTCACTAGCGGCAGCGCGCTTTCACTCCACCCTGGTCGAGGCTCTGGCGGATTGGCTGCGCGCAGCGGCAGTGGAAAGCGGCATTACTACCGTGGCGCTCGCCGGCGGCTGCCTGCTCAACGCCATACTCAGTCGGGAGCTCGGCGCGCAACTGGAGCGCTCTGGTATAAACGTGCTCAACGCTCGGGCATTGCCGCCCAACGACGGCGGCATCGCCCTCGGCCAGGCCTGGGTAGCGCTCAATGCCTTGGCAGCCCTGGATAGCTAGGAGGATTGCCCCATGTGTCTCGCTCTGCCGGCGCGCGTCGTCGAAATTCTCGGCTCCGAGCAAGCCTTGATCGAACTCGGCGGCGTGCGCAAACCCTGCTCGCTGGCCCTGGTCGATGACGTCGCGGTCGGCGACTACGTCATCGTCCACGTCGGCTACGCACTGAGCAAGCTCGATCCCGAGGAAGCGGCGAAGACCCTCGCCCTGTTCGCCGAACTGGCGGCATCCGAGGCGGCTGGGTGAAGTACCTGGACGAATTCCGCGACGGCGAGCTGGCGCGCGGCCTGGCGCGGGCCATCGCTGCCACCGTGGTCGAGGATCGCCGCTACAGCTTCATGGAATTCTGCGGCGGCCACACCCACGCCATTTCCCGCTACGGTCTGGCCGACCTGCTGCCGCCGCAACTCACCATGATCCACGGCCCTGGTTGTCCGGTCTGCGTCCTGCCCATAGGGCGGGTGGATCTCGCCATACAACTGGCGCTGGAGCAAGACGTCATCTTGTGCAGCTACGGCGACACCCTGCGCGTCCCTGCCTCGAACGGGCTGTCGCTGCTCAAGGCCAGAGCCGGCGTGGGTGAGCGGCGCGCCGACGTGCGCATGATCTACTCGAGCGCCGAGGCGCTGGCCCTGGCGCGGGAGCATCCGCAGCGCCAAGTGGTGTTCTTCGCCATCGGCTTCGAGACGACGACGCCGCCGACGGCGGTGGTGATACGTCAGGCGGCGCAGTTGGGCCTCAAGAATTTTTCCGTGCTCAGTTGCCATGTGCTGACGCCGCCGGCCATCACCCACATCCTCTCCTCGGCGCAAGCGGGCCAAGCGGAGAGCGTACGGCTCGACGGCTTCGTCGGCCCGGCGCACGTCTCCACGGTGATCGGCAGCCGACCCTACGAATTCGTCGCCGGGGAGTACGGCAAGCCCGTGGTCATCTCCGGCTTCGAGCCGCTCGACTTGCTGCAGGCGATCCTGATGCTGGTCAAGCAGGTCAACGCGGGGATCGCTCGCGTCGAGAACCAGTTCTCCCGCGCGGTGTCGCACGACGGCAATCTCAAGGCGCAGGCCCTGGTGGCGGAGGTGTTTGAGTTGCGGCGCGAGTTCGAGTGGCGCGGCCTGGGCACGGTACCCGATTCGGCACTCGCAATTCGCGCTCACTATGCCGAGTTCGACGCCGAGCGGCGCTTCGCACTGCGCTATACGCCGGTGGCGGACAACAAGGCCTGCGAATGCGGCGCCATCCTGCGCGGCGTCAAGCAGCCCTCGGACTGCAGAGTCTTCGCCACGGCGTGCACGCCAGAGACGCCGCTGGGCTCCTGCATGGTCTCCTCTGAAGGCGCCTGTGCGGCACACTATACCTACGGCAGGGGAAGACAGCCTTCCCCCCAACCCCCTTCCCAGGGAAGGGGGTGACGGTGGTTTGCCGCTGCGCGGCTCCATGTCTTACACTGCACCGTGCTCGGGGCGGCCCTTCGCCCGGTGCGCCGCACGCTGGGGCCAGATTCGCCCCGTCGCACACGCGGGTATATATGAAATGAGCTCTAGGCGAAGCTACGGGAGGCCACTCGATCTGACGGGCAGGGTGGACCTGAGCCACGGCGCCGGCGGGCGAGCCATGGCCCAATTGATAGAGCAGTTGTTCGCCGCCGCCCTGGCCAACGAATATCTTGCCCAGGGCGACGATGGGGCGGTGCTGCCCCTGCCTCCCGGCCGCCTGGTGGTGTCCACTGACTGCCACGTCGTCTCGCCCTTGTTCTTCCCCGGTGGCGACATCGGCTGCTTGGCTGTGCATGGCAGCATCAACGACGTCGCGGTGATGGGGGCGGAACCGCTCTATCTCACGGCCGGCTTCATCCTCGAGGAAGGTTTTCCGCTTGCCGATCTTGCGCGCATCGTGGACTCGATGGCACGCGCCTCGCGCGAGGCCGGGGTACCCGTGGTGGCTGGCGACACCAAGGTGGTGGAGCGGGGCAAGGGCGACGGCGTCTTCATCACCACCACCGCGGTCGGTGTCCGGCGCGAGGGGCTGACCCTCTCCGGCAGCCGTGCGCAGCCGGGCGACGCCATCCTCGTTTCCGGTCACATCGGCGATCACGGCATGGCGATCATGGCCAGCCGCGAAGGTCTGGGCTTTTCCTCGCCCATCGTCTCCGATACCGCGGCGCTGCACCGCCTGATCGCGGCGCTGCTCGACAGCGGCGCCGAGGTGCATGCGCTGCGCGACCCGACGCGCGGCGGCCTGGCGACCACGCTCAACGAAATCGCGGCGCAATCCGGCGTCGGCATGATGCTCGAGGAGACCGCCATACCGCTGCGCCAGGAGGTCGCCGCTGCCTGCGAGCTGCTCGGGCTCGATCCGCTCTACGTCGCCAACGAGGGCAAGCTCATCGCCATCGTCGCCGGCCCGGACGCCGAGCGGGCGCTGGTGGCACTGCGCGCCCACCCGCTCGGCCGTGATGCGGCCATCGTCGGCGCGGTGCACGCCGATGCGCGTGGTTTCGTGCAGATGACCACGGCGCTAGGCGGCCGGCGCATGGTCGATTGGCTTGCCGGCGAACAGCTGCCGCGCATCTGCTGAGCGCGCGTCACCACCGTGCGCAAGCATCGGCGGCTCGGCCCCGCCGCGTGCCGCGTGTAGAATGGCAGCGATTCAGCATTGCTGATACTTTCGATGAGCGAGGTTCGACCATGTCTCTTACGCCCGATCTGGTCCATGAGTTGAACACCTTGTTGCGTTTTGATCTGGCGACCACGCAGCAAGGGGTCAAGGTGCACAAGACGGCTGACGCGGCGGTCATCGCCGCCATCCGGCGGCTGCACGCCAAGGGTCTGCTCACGCAGAAGGACGGCGGCTATCTGACGAGCCTGGGCCGCGATGCGGCCGAGCACGCCCAGGCGCTGTTGACCATCCTCACCTCGAGCGAGACCGCCGCCAGTCTGCCGCTCGACGCTGCAACCGTCGTGCTGTCCAGAGGCATAGTCTGATCTGCGCCTGTCGAAGGCGTACTCGCCAGTCGCGCCGGACGCGCGTTGTCCCTTGCTAGGCGAGTGAGCCGGGGAGAGCGCCGTGCTCGTGATCGAGCAGCCAGCGCTTGATCGTCAGCAGAAACCCGCCGCGTTCGCGCGCGAAGCCGCCAAGGCCGCCGCCCGCGGCGACGACGCGATGACAGGGCACGACCACCGGATAGGGATTGGCGCCGCAGGCGCCGCCGACGGCGCGTGGGCCGCTCTTCAGGTCGGCAGCCAGTTCGCCATAGCTGCGCCGGCGGCCGCTGGGGATGGCCGCGATCTTCTGCCAGACGCGGCGCTGGAAATGGGTGCCAGCCGGCGCCAGCGGCAGGGCGAAGGTGTAGCCGGGATCGGCGAGATAGGCGCGCAGCTGGCGTACCGCTTCCTTGGCCAGCAGCGACTTCGGCGCCTGCTCGGGGCGCGGCTGGAGAAAGTCTATGCCGGTGATCTGGTCGGCATCGCAGCAGATGCCGAGGGCAAAACCCGGGGCAAACTTGGGAATACAGACGACGGCTTGGTAGGAAGTTGCATTCATGGCGTCCCCCGCATTTCTCGCGAATCGATGGCTAGCGTATAGACAGAACGCTTCCCTGTCACGGCTTGCCGAGCAGGGCGTCCTTCAAGTCCTGCGCCGCCGGGTGTTCGCCCAGCCAGATATTCAGTAGCGCCTGGTAGAAATCCTCACCGGGTAGATCGTCGCCGCGCTTCTCGCCGTTGAACAGCAGGCGCGTGCCGCTGGCAGGCAGCCAGTCGAGCTGTATCAGCCCTCCCTTGGGCGCCGATTTCAGCGACAGGATGGTTTGCTGCAGGGCTTCGGTGCGCTGCCTCAGCGCCGCGAATGCCGCCTCGTCGTAGTTCTTGTGTATGCCCTCGACCAGCGCCTTGGCAAAATCTTCGGCCGACAGCTCGCGCAGGGTGACGATCTGTATGCGCTTGGCGCCCCTGGCAGCGAGCGCCTCGGCGGAGCCGGCCTTTTTCTCGGCGAGGTAGAGGCCCATCGCGTAGACCTTGATGAAGAATCTCGCCCTTATGCCCGCACCGTTCAGGGCGAGTTCGCTATCGCCGACCTTCGCCTTGTCGGAAAAGCTCACCCCGGCCACCTCGGCGCTCGCGGCAAGCCCCGGCGCCAACAGCGCCAGCAGCAAAGCCAGCCCGCAGTTGACTATGTACCCCATCATCTTCTCCTTGCAGAGCTGCCACGTCTCCTCAACTGCGGACCTCGCCGTCGCCGAGGACGATCCACTTCTGCGAGGTCAGTCCATCGAGGCCGACCGGCCCGCGCGCGTGGAACTTGTCGGTGGAAATGCCGATCTCGGCGCCGAGGCCGTATTCGAAACCGTCGGCGAAGCGGGTCGAAGCATTGACCATCACCGAACTGGAGTCGACCTCGCGCAGGAAGCGCAGCGCCTGCGAGTAGTCCTCGGTGACGATGGCGTCGGTGTGCGCCGAGCCGTAGCGGGTGATGTGCTCGATGGCGGCGTCTATGCCGTCGACCACGCGCACCGCCAGGATCGGCGCCAGGAATTCCTCGTACCAATCGGCCTCGGTCGCGGCCAGCATTGCCGGCACCAGTTGCCGCGAGCGTTCACAGCCGCGCAGTTCAACGCCCTTGTCGAAATACAGCTTGGCCAGGGGCGGCAGCACCCGCGCTGCGCTGGCGGCATCGACCAGCAGGGTCTCCATGGTGTTGCAGGTGCCGTAACGCTGGGTCTTGGCGTTGTCGGCGATGCGGATGGCCTTGTCCAGGTCGGCGCTGGCGGCGATGTATACGTGACAGACGCCGTCCAGGTGCTTGATCACCGGCACCCGCGCGCTGTTGCTGATCCGCTCGATCAGGCCCTTGCCGCCGCGCGGCACGATCACATCCACGTATTGCGGCATGGCGACAAGGAGATCCACGGCGCCGCGGTCGGTGGTCTCCAGCACCTGCACCGCCGTCTCCGGCAGCCGCGCGGCGGCGAGACCCTCGCGCACGCAGGCGGCGATCGCCTGGTTCGAGGCCAGCGCTTCCTTGCCGCCGCGCAGGATGGCGGCGTTGCCCGACTTGAGGCAGAGCGCCGCGGCGTCGGCGGTGACGTTGGGGCGCGCCTCGTAGATGATGCCGACGACGCCCAGCGGCACACGCATCTTGCCCACCTGTATGCCCGAAGGCCGGCGCTTCAGTTCGCTGATTTCGCCCACCGGGTCGGGCAGAGCCGCCACCTGCTCCAGGCCCTGGGCCATGGACTCTATGCCCTTGGCGGACAGGGTCAGGCGATCCAGCATCGCGCTGTCCAGGCCGCCGGCGCGCGCCCGCTCCAGGTCCCCGGCGTTGGCCGCGAGCAGTTCCTCGCGCTGCTGCCGCACCGCCGCGGCCATCGCCAGCAGCGCGGTGTCCTTGGCCGCCGTGGAGGCGCGCGCCACCTGGCGCGCGGCTTGGCGTGCGGCACGGCCCAGTTGCTCCATGTAGTCTTTGACGTTCATCCCGGCATCTTCCTGGCTAGGGTCAGACGCAGCGCCAGTTGTAGAAACTCGTCCCACAGGTCGCCGCGCACCAGACCCTTAATCATGCGATCAATGCGCGCCGCGTGCAATAGCGCCGCGCGCAGGGCCGACAGCGAGCAGCGCTGCAGGGCACCGCGGTAGGCAGACTGGCGGGCGCCGAAGATGCGCAGGTTGGAGCAGGCGCCGTCGAAGCTGGCGCCGCCGTCCACGGCGGCGCGCAATTGCGTCAGGGTCCGCGCTTCCTGGGCCATCGCCCAAAGCACCAAAGGCGGCGCCGCATCCTCGCCGCGCAAGCCTTCGAGCAGTTTCGCCGCGCGCGCAGCGTCGCCCGCCAGGAGTGCGCCGCGCAGCTTGTCTACGTCGTAGCGCGCCACGTCGAGCACCGCCTGTTCGACTTGCTCCAGGCTGAGCAGGCCCTCGCCGTAGAGCAGGCCGAGCTTCTGTATTTCCTGGTGCGCCGCGAGGAGATTGCCCTCGACCTGGGCCGCGATGAATTCCAGCGCCGCCTGCACCGCCGACTGCTTCTGGCGCGCCAGACGGGCGGCGATCCAGTTGGGCAATTCGGGCAGCCGCGGTGCGTTGAGTTCCAGCGCCACGCCGCACTGCTGCAGTTTTACAAACCACGCCGCCTTCTTCGTCTGCCAATCGATCTGCGGCAGGGTGACCAGGGTCGCCACCCCTTGGGCGCGGCCTCCGCTCCTGGCCGCGCGCTCTGCGTGCTGGGAGAGCGCATCGCCGCCTTCGCGACCCGGCTTGCCGGTGGGGATGCGCAGGTCGATCAGCTTGTTGCCGCCGAACAGAGACAGATTGCCGCCGGCCTGGGCGAGCGCCTCCCAGCGGAAACCGGGCCCGGCGACCAGCACCTCGCGCTCGTCAAACCCCTGGCTTCTTGCTGCCTGACGTATGGCGTCGGCGGCTTCCAGCACCAGCAAAGGCTCGTCGCCGTGGAGCAGATAGAGCGGCGCCAGCGGTTCCCTGAGATGGCTCTGCAGTTGTCCGGCAGCGAGTTGCATGGACGTCGGTCAGACGGGCTGCTTGGCGGCCGCCAGGCGGCGCAGCACCTGCTGCACCAGGTCGTTCTGAATGTCGCGCCAGAGCAGCACTTCTTCCGCTTCCTTGGACAGCACCTGGTTGCTGTTGAAGGTGATTTCGCGGCGCAGGACCAGTTGGCCGAGGGGTAGCCAGTCACGTCCATCCTTGTCGGCGACACGGAATCTGAAGCTCCGCACCAGTTCGTATTCCTGCGCCTGACCGGCGGCCGAAATGGTGAGGATGTTCTTGGCCACGGTGTCGTTGAGCACCAGCAGCGTCGCCTGCGCCTGCGCCTGGGTATTGACCAACTTGACGCTGCTGCCGGCGAGGATGGCGCGCTTGAGTATGGCGTGCAGCTCGGAAGTCTCCGGCAGAGCGATGTAGAGCGTTGAGAAAGGCAAGGGATAACTGCCGCGCAGTTGGAAGCCGCAGGCGCCGAGAAACAGTAGCAGCGCGAGAAGGAAATGGCGACGCACGTCTAGCCGACGATGTTGACCAGGCGGCCGGGAACGACGACGAGCTTCTTGGCCGGCTTGCCGGCGAGGAATTTCAGCGCCGCCTCGCTGGCCATGGCTGCCTGCTCGATCTGTTCACGATTGGCATCGGCGGGCAGACGCAGGCTGCCGCGCAGCTTGCCGTTGATCTGCAGCATCAGCTCTATCTCGTCCTGAACCAGAGCCGCGGCGAGCGGCTCCGGCCAGGGCGCCTTGAGGATGTCGCTGCCGAAGCCCAGTTCGCGCCACAGCGTATGGCACAGGTGCGGGGCGATGGGCGAGAGCAGGCGCAGCAGCAGCGACAGGCCTTCACCGATGACGGCGCTGCGGCCTTCGCCCTGCGTCGGGGCTCTTTCCAGGGCGTTGAGCATCTTCATCGCGGCGGAGGCGACGGTGTTGAACTGATGCTTGGTAAGGTCGTAGTTGGCCTGCTTCAGGTAGGCATGCAACTCGCGGCGCAGTTCCTTGAGCGGCGGGTCCATGGCCACGCCGGCGCAGTCGGCCGTCTTGCCGATGCCGGGTAGCTGGTGGCAGTAGCTCCACAGGCGCTTCAAGAAGCGGAACGAGCCTTCGACGCCGGAGTCCGACCATTCCAGCGTCTGTTCCGGCGGTGCCGCGAACATCATGAAGAAGCGCGCCGTGTCGGCGCCGTATTGATCGACCAGCGCCTGCGGGTCGACCCCATTGTTCTTGGACTTGGACATCGTGCCTATGCCGCCCGATTCGACCGGCTGGCCATCGCTCTTCAGCACTGCGCCGACGCGGTTGCCCTTGTCGTCGTAGCGCACGTCGACTTGCGCAGGATTGTAGTAGACGATGCGGCCACCGCTCTCGCCCAAGGGTTTGCGGAAGAAGATCTCGTTCAGCACCATGCCCTGGGTCAGCAGATTGGCGAAGGGCTCGTCGTAATGCACCATTCCCAGGTCGCGCATCACCTTGGTCCAGAAGCGCGAGTAAAGCAGGTGCAGGATGGCGTGCTCGATGCCACCGATGTACTGGTCTACCGGCATCCACTGCTCGGTGCGGAAATCGACCATGTGCTCGGCGTTGTCGGGGCAGCAATAGCGCGCGTAGTACCAGGACGAGTCGACAAAGGTGTCCATGGTGTCGGTCTCGCGCCGCGCAGTCCCGCCGCATTTCGGGCATTTGCAGTCCACGAAATCGGCCCGCTTGTTGAGCGGATTGCCGGAGCCGTCGGGAACGCAGTCCTCGGGCAGTACCACCGGCAGGTCGCTCGTCGGTACCGGCACTTCGCCGCAGCTCTGGCAATGGATCAGCGGGATCGGGCAGCCCCAGTAGCGCTGGCGCGAAATGCCCCAGTCGCGCAGGCGATAGGTGATCTGTTTGTCGCCCAGCCCCCGCGCCTTGAGGTCGGCGGTGATGGCCTCGGTGGCCGCCGCGAAATCCAGCCCATCGTACTTGCCTGAGTTGATGCACACGCCGCTCGTCTTGTCAGCGTACCAGGGCTCCCAGTTGTCGCGAGAGTAGGTCTTGCCGGCCAAGCCTATCACCGGCTTGATCGCCAGAGCGTATTTCTTGGCAAAGGCGAAATCGCGCTCGTCGTGCGCCGGCACCGCCATCACCGCACCTTCGCCGTAGCCCATCAGCACGTAGTTGCCGACCCAGACCTCGATCTTTTCGCCGCTCAAGGGATGGTCGACGAAGATGCCGGTGGGCATGCCCTTCTTCTCCATCGTCGCGAGATCGGCTTCGGCCACCTTGCCGCGCATGCATTCATCCACAAAGGCGGCGAGTTGCGGATTGTCGCGCGCAGCCCGGGTAGCGAGCGGATGTTCGGCGGCGACGGCGCAGAAGGTCACACCCATGATGGTGTCGGCGCGCGTGGTGAACACCCAGAGCTTCTCTTCCTTGCCATCCAGTTGGTAGGGAAAGGCGAAGCGCACGCCATAGGACTTGCCGATCCAATTGGCCTGCATCGTCTTCACCCGCTCCGGCCAACCGGGCAGCGCGTCCAGCGCCGCCAGCAGTTCGTCGGCGTATTTGGTGATCGCCAGGTAGTACATGGGAATCTCGCGCTTTTCCACCAGAGCGCCGGTACGCCAGCCGCGACCGTCTATCACCTGCTCATTGGCGAGCACGGTCTGATCGACGGGGTCCCAGTTCACCGTGCCGGTCTTCTTGTAGGCGATGCCCTTTTCCAGCATGCGCAGGAACAGCCACTGGTTCCATTTGTAGTACTGCGGTGTGCAGGTCGCCAGTTCGCGCTCCCAGTCGAGGGCAAAGCCGAGCGCCTGCAACTGCTGCTTCATGTAGGCGATGTTGTCGAAGGTCCACTTGGCGGGCGGCACGCCATTGGCCATGGCGGCGTTCTCGGCCGGCAAACCGAAGGCGTCCCAGCCCATGGGCTGCAATACCCGATAACCACGCATCATATGGTATCGTGACAGGACATCGCCTATGGTGTAGTTGCGCACGTGACCCATATGCAACTTACCCGAGGGATAGGGGAACATGGACAGGCAGTAGTATTTGGGCAGATTGGCCTGGTCGTCGGCGCGAAATGCGGCGCTGTCGCGCCAATAGGCCTGCGCCGCCTGCTCGATTTCGCTCGGGTGATATTTTTCCTGCATGGGTCTGATGATGGCAATGTCGAGGTCGATCGTGAATTATACCCGCCGCGCCGAGGGTCCCTGCTGGGCCCAGACCGCTTGGCTGCGCTTGGTCTCTCCCGGCCGTCCCGGCGATGGTATAGTCGCTGGCGGACAACGGTGGCTTGGGGCAGGAAGCGGGTGATGCACATGGGGAAAATGGCTTTGTTGGCGACGCTGCTCGCCATTGCCGGCGCAGCGCAGGCAGCAGCGCCGGCAGTGGTCGATACGGTGCTGATGCCGGCCTGGCTGGAGCGCGATGGCGAAACGCGGCCCCTGGCTGTCGGCGCGGAAATCAAGAATGGCGACAAGCTGCGCACTGGACCGGCGGGGCGCGCCTATCTGAAGCTGGCTGACGGCAGCACGGTCAAATTGGGCGAGGCCGCCACCCTGGGTTTCTACAGCCGGAGTTTGCGTCCCGAGCGAAGTTACAAGGGCGCCCTCGACGTACTCCGCGGCGCCTTCCGCTTTACCACGCAAGCGGCCAACCGCTCCGGCGGCAACCGGGAACTGGACATCCGCGTCGGCGTCGTCACCGCCGGTATCCGCGGCACCGACGTCTGGGGCAAGTCGGACGCCGAGCGCGACCTGGTGTGTCTGATCGAGGGCCGCATCGAACTGCGGCACGCCAGCGAGACCAGGGAAGTGAGCAAAGCGCTGAGCTATTTCGTGGTGCCGAAGAAAGCGCCGGTGCTGGCCCAGTACCAACTCGATCAAGAGCAACTGCAGAGCTGGGCGCGCCAGACCGAAGTGCTCGCTGGTGACGGCGCCGCCCGTCGCGGTGGCAAGTGGAAACTGCTGCTTGGTAGCGCCGACGAAGAAGCAAAGGCGTTGGCGCTTTACGACCAGGTGCGCCGAGCCGGTTACGCGGCGCAAATACGACCGCGTGACGTCGGCGGCAAATGGAATTACGAGGTGCTGATCGCGCAGCTGGGCAGCGAGCTCGAAGCCGGGGCGCTGGCGAGTCGAGTGCGCGCCGACCTGGGCCTGGAGGCCAGCGCTACCCGCTAGCGGGCGGGACAAGTCCGCGTCGGATGCCGCCGACTGCTTTCCTTGTGCAGCGCAACAGCGCTACGCGGAATTCGGGGCGACTGCGGGAGGCAGGTTCCTATCCCCCAGGCTGAAATAGAAGATCGCGCCCTGTTGCGGCGCTGATTGCGCCCAGATGCGACCCCGGTGGCGACGAACGATGCGCGCGACCGAGGCCAGACCGACGCCCGATCCCTCGAATTCCCCGGGCTTGTGCAGGCGTTGAAAGGGGTGAAACAGCTTGTCGGCGTAAGCCATGTCGAAGCCAACGCCGTTATCCCTGACGAAATAGGAGCATTCTCCCTCGCGCCGCCGGTCACAGCCGACAGCGATCAGGGTGAACTCGTTGCGGGCCGAGTACTTCCAGGCGTTGCCGAGCAGGTTTTCCAGGACCACGCGCAATAGGTGCGGGTCGCCGACAGCTTGCATGCCCGTGGCGACGTCGATGCGGGCACTGCGCTCAGGCGCAGACTTCTTCAGTTCCTCGGCGACCTCCAGGGCGATCTGCGTCAGGTCCACCCTCTCACGGCGCAATTCGCGTCGATTGACCCTAGACAGGTCGAGCAGATCGTCGATCAAGGTGCCCATGCGCTGGGCCGCCTGGCGCACGCGCGTCAGGTATTCCTGTCCCTGGCCGTCGATCCGGTCGCCGTATTCGTCAGCGAGCAGGTGGGAGAAGCCATCGATGCCGCGCAGCGGCGCGCGCAGGTCGTGCGAGATCGAGTAGGCGAAGGACTCCAGTTCCTTGTTCGCCTCGGACAGGTCGGCCGTGCGCTGCTTCACCCGGTCCTCGAGCGCCGCGTTCAAGGTCTTCACCTCCTGAACGGCGCGGCGCAGTTCGGTGATGTCGTGGATCAGGGTGATGACCAGATGCGTCTGGTCGAAACCGACGATCTCCGCGGCTGCCACCACTTGGCGTATTTCTCCGCTCTTGGTGCGCAGGCGCGTCTCGTAGTCGCGCAGGGTGCCGGTCAGGCGCAAGCTCTCCAGCCAGTGGGCGTAGGCGCGCGCGTCCGGCCACATGCCGATGTCCAGCGCCGTTCTGCCCAAGGCCTCCTCTCGCGCCCAGCCGAACTGCTGCTCGAAGGCGTCGTTGACGTCGACGTGGCTGCCGTTGTCCAGGCGAGAAATGAGTATGGTCACGGGGCTGGCGTGGAAGACGCGGAAGAACTTCTCCTCCGAATGGCGCTTCTCGTTCACCCGGGCAGCGACCTCATTGATGCGCGCCGCCAGCTCGCGGGCCAGATGCCGCGTCTCCGCGTAGCGTTCGGCCAGCCTGCGGCGAATCAGCCAGGCCAGCGCGGCGGAAAGGAGCGTCGCCGTCCCCAGGATCAGGTACAGCGGCAGAACCGACGCCAGCAGGGCCAGGGCCGACCAGAATACGGCGCTGGCGAGCAGATACAGAGACGGCTGCCAGAGTTTGGCAAGCGGTCCGGCAACGCGCGGCGCGGCACTGTCTTTGCTCAAGGCTTCAGCTTCCTTTGTTCATGCCAGACGCATGGTATATGACAAATGCCTGATTGGCGAGCGCTGCAGCAATGAGCGGGCAGTGGTCAAACGCTATAATTGCCCCAATGCCCAAACTACTCGATGGCCTCAATCCCGAGCAACTCGCCGCGGTGACGCTGCCGCCGCAGCACGCGCTCATCCTGGCGGGCGCCGGCAGCGGCAAGACCCGCGTTCTCACCACCCGCATCGCCTGGCTGATCCAGACCGGACAGGCGACGCCGGCCGCCATTCTCGCCGTCACCTTCACCAACAAGGCGGCCAAGGAAATGTTGACCCGCCTGTCGGCGATGCTGCCGATCAATCTGCGCGGCATGTGGGTGGGCACCTTCCACGGCCTGTGCAATCGCCTGCTGCGCGCCCATCACCGCGAGGCAGGTCTGCCGGCGCTGTTCCAGATTCTCGATCAGGCCGACCAGCTCTCGGCGCTGAAGCGCCTGCTGAAGGGGCTCAACGTCGATGACGAGAAATCCCCCCCCCGCGAGCTGCAGCACTTCATCAACGCCAACAAGGAGCAGGGCCTGCGCGCGGCGGCGGTGGAGGCCTGGGACGACTACACGCGCAAGCGGGTCGAACTCTATGCGGCCTATGAAAGCCAATGCCAACGCGAGGGCGTGCTCGACTTCGCCGAATTGCTGCTGCGCAGCTACGAGCTCTTGTCGCGCAACGAGGCGCTGCGCCGTCACTACCAGGGACGCTTCCGCCACATCCTGGTCGACGAGTTCCAGGATACCAACGTATTGCAGTACCGCTGGCTGAAGCTGCTCGTCGGCGGCGAGGGCAGCTGCATATTTGCCGTGGGTGACGATGATCAATCCATCTACGGATTCCGTGGGGCCGAGGTGGGCAATATGCGCGACCTCGAGCGCGAATTCCAGGTGCGCGCCGTCATCCGCCTCGAGCAGAACTACCGCTCGCACGGCAACATACTCGACGCCGCCAACGCCATCATCAAGAACAATGCGGCGCGCCTGGGCAAGAACCTGTGGACCGAGGCCGGCAGCGGCGAGCCGATCCGCGTTTTCGAGGCGGCCAGCGATGGCGAAGAGGCGCGCTGGATCGTCGAGGAGATCAAGGCGCTGGCGCGTGAAGGCCACGCGCATGCCGAGGTGGCCCTGCTCTATCGATCCAACGCCCAGTCGCGGATATTGGAGCACGCGCTGTTCTCGGTCGGCCTGCCCTATCGCGTTTATGGCGGCCTGCGCTTTTTCGAGCGCCAGGAGATCAAGCACGCCCTGGCCTATCTGCGTCTGATAGCCAACCGCGATGACGATACCGCCTTCGCGCGGGTGGTCAATTTCCCGACCCGCGGCATCGGCGCTCGCTCACTCGAACAACTTGCCGACCTGGCGCGGGCGCAGAATTGCAGCCTGCACGCGGCGATTGCACCACTGGGTGCGCAGTCGGGCGCAAGGGCCGGCAACAACCTGGCGAACTTCGCCGCCCTGCTCGACAGGATGCAACAGGGCGCTGACGAATTGCCCCTGCCCGAACTGGTCGATCAGGTCATCGCCCTGTCCGGCCTGGCCGACCATTATCGCAACGAGAAGGAAGGCGCCGACCGGGTGGCCAACCTCGACGAACTGGTCAACGCCTGCGCCAGCTTTCTCGCCGAGGAGAGCGGACGGGCAGAGGAATCGGAGCAGGCGAGCGAACTCGCTTCCTTCCTCGCCCATGCCTCGCTCGAGGCGGGCGAACACCAGGCGGGGGACAGCGACGATGCGGTGCAGTTGATGACGGTGCATGCTGCCAAGGGACTGGAATTCAACGTGGTCTTCATCAGCGGCCTGGAGGAGGGCTTGTTCCCGCATGAGCAAAGCCTGCTCGAGGACAAGGGCCTGGAAGAAGAGCGGCGGCTGATGTATGTCGCCGTGACGCGGGCGCGCAAGCGGCTCTACCTCTCCTTCGCCCAGACCCGCATGCTGCATGGACAGACCCGCTACAACCTGCCCTCACGTTTCCTCGAGGAGATTCCCGCGGGGCTGCTGAAATGGCTGACGCCGAAGCTTAAAGTGGCCTCTGGCCGCGCAGTCGCCTCCGGCTACACGGCGGCCCCAGGCCGCGCAGCGGATCAGTCCTGGGGCGCAGCGAAAAGTGCGACCAGCCTGCGTCGGAGAGAGGACGATAGCGGCTTTTCGATCGGCCAGAACGTGCACCACAGCAAGTTCGGCCAGGGGGTGATCGTCAGCGCCGAGGGATCGGGCTCGGACGCACGGGTACAGGTCAATTTTTCGCACGCCGGTACCAAGTGGCTGGCGCTGGCGGTGGCCAAGCTGACGCCGGCGTAGCCAGCGAAAGCGTCGCACACAGGAGGAAAGCGAGATGAAGATCCACGCCAACGGCATCGACATTCGTTACGAGGTGGCTGGCAGCGGTCCCTGGCTGACCCTGTCGCATTCGCTCGCCAGCGACCTGTCGATGTGGGAACCTCAGCTGGAAGCCTTCTGCCGGCACTTCACCGTGCTGCGTTACGACACGCGCGGCCACGGTGGCAGCAGCGCCCCCGAGGGGCCCTACACCTGGTCCGTGCTGTGCGAAGACGCGCTGGCCCTGCTCGACGCCCTGAAGATAGAGCGTACGCATTTTCTCGGCCTTTCCATGGGGGGCATGATCGCCCAGCACCTGGCGCTCAGAGCGCCGCAACGCCTGGCGTCGCTGATCCTCGCCGACACCAGCAGCCGCACTTCCGCGGCGGCGCTTCCCGTCTGGCAGGAACGCCTGCGCCTGGTGCGTGAAACGGGCATGGCTGCGCTCGTGGCGTCTACCCTGGAGCGCTGGTTCACTCCGCCCTATCGCGCCGCCCATCCGGAGGTGATGGCGCGCATCGCGGCGCTGATCGTCAACACCCCGGCGGCAGGCTACATAGGCTGCGGCCATGCGCTGCAGACCCTGGACTTGAGCGAACGCCTGAGCGCAGTGAGGGCGCCCACCCTGGTCCTGGTCGGCGCCCAGGACGAAGGCACGCCGCCGGCGCTGGCGCGCGACATCGTCGCCGCCATACCCGGTGCCCGTTTGGAAGTCATAGACCAGGCGGCGCACCTGGCCAACATGGAACAGGCCGAGCGATTCAACCAGCTGGTGCTGCAATTTCTCGGCTGCCGCTGAAGAAATAGCGTTCTATCATCACATTGAGCATTGCCTCGACGCCAGCGTCAGGGGTCGCGGCGATCTCCTGGTGCAAGGCTTCGGCAATGGCGCAGAAAGCCTCGACGAGCTGCGGATCGAAGTGGCTGCCGGCGTCGCGGCGCAGGATGGCCAACGCCTCTGCACACGGCAGCGGCGCCTTGTAGGGGCGCTTCGAGGTCAGCGCATCGAACACGTCGACCACCGCGAAGATGCGCGCGGCCAGCGGTATGTCGCCGCCGGAAAGACCGCGCGGGTAGCCGCTCCCGTCGAATTTCTCGTGATGGCATTCGACCACCGGGCGAGCGCTCTGCAGCCAATTCGACTTGGCCAGGATGTCGCCGCCGAGCGCAACGTGCGTTTGCATGACCCGGAACTCCTCGGCATCGAGGCGGCCGGGCTTGAGCAGAATGCCGTCGCTGATGCCTATCTTGCCCACGTCGTGAAGAAAGGCTCCGGCGATCAAGTCGCGAATCTCCGCCGCTTCCATTGCCAACTTTTCTGCCAGGCGCAGGGCATAGATGGTGACGCGGTAGTTGTGCACACTGGTGTCCGAATCGCGCTTGGCGATGGCGCTGCCCAGCACCTCCATCAGTTCGATATTGCCCTTGAGCAGGTCGCGCGAAAACTTCAGCACGTCGCGATTGAGGGATAGGATGATGGGATAGAGCAGCAGGGTGGTAGCGAGGACGCCGATCAGGGTGATCACCAGCACTTCGACGATGATCAAACGGTCGTGCACCAGGGCCTCGGCCTCTGCCACCGACCGCCGCCAGACTGCCGGTGCTCCCGCCGGCTCCGCGCGTATGCTTGATCACAACCAGATTCACGTGCTTACCTTTCCCGATGCAATCGGGGAATTGTGACACAGGCGGGATTGTTATTGCAGCGCAGCAGCAGGCGCTGGGGGTATCATTCCGGCTTACCCACCGGGCGTCGTGACATGGAAAAAAAAGATCTCAGCGCCGCTGCGCTTGAATACCACGCTTTTCCAAGCCCCGGCAAAATCGCCGTGGTGCCGACCAAGGGTCTCACCAATCAGCGCGATCTTTCCCTCGCCTACTCGCCCGGAGTCGCTGCCGCCTGCAACGCCATCGTCGCTGATCCGGGGCAGGTCAGCCGGCTGACCAGCCGCGGCAATCTCGTCGGCGTCGTAACCAACGGAACGGCGGTGCTGGGCCTGGGCAACATCGGTGCCTTGGCGGCGAAGCCGGTGATGGAAGGCAAGGCGGTGCTGTTCAAGAAGTTCGCCGGCATCGACGTGTTCGACATCGAACTCTCCGAGAGCGACCCCGACAAGCTGATCGACATGATCGCGGCCATGGAGCCGACCTTCGGCGGCATCAACCTCGAGGACATCAAGGCGCCGGAGTGCTTCTACATCGAGAAGAAGCTGCGCGAGCGCATGAACATCCCGGTCTTCCACGACGACCAGCATGGCACAGCCATCGTCGTCGGCGCCGCCATCATCAACGGTCTGAAGCTGGTGGGCAAGGATATCGGCGCGGTGAAGCTGGTGACCAGCGGCGCCGGTGCCGCTGCCCTGGCCTGCCTGGAAATGCTGGTACTGCTCGGCGTCAAAGTCGAAAACGTCTGGGTCACCGACATCGAAGGCGTCGTGTACGAGGGCCGCAAGGAACTGATGGATCCGCTCAAGGCCCGCTACGCCAAGAAGACCTCGGCGCGCAGCCTGGGAGAGGTGATCAAGGGCGCTGACGTCTTCCTCGGGCTTTCCGCTGGCGGCGTTCTCAAGCCGGCGATGGTGGCGCAGATGGCCGCCAGGCCACTGGTCCTGGCGCTGGCCAATCCGACACCGGAGATCATGCCGGAAGAGGTACGCGCCGTGCGTGACGACGCCATCATCGCCACCGGACGTGCCGACTACCCGAACCAGGTGAACAACGTCCTCTGTTTTCCCTTCATCTTCCGCGGCGCCCTCGACGCCGGGGCCTCGACCATCAACGAGGCCATGGCGCTGGCGGCGGTGCGCGCCATTGCCGAACTGGCCCAGGCCGAGTCATCGGAAATCGTTGCCGCGGCTTACGGTGACGAGACGCCGAAGTTCGGCCCCGACTACCTGATCCCCAAACCCTTCGATCCACGCCTGATAGGAAAGATCGCCCCGGTAGTGGCGCGAGCGGCGATAGACTCGGGCGTCGCGACGCGGCCCATCGCCGATTTCGATGCCTATCGCGAGCAGATCAACAATTTCGTCTACCACTCCGGTTTCGTCATGCGCCCGGTGTTCGCTGCCGCAAAGAAAGCGCCGGCGAGGGTTCTCTACGCCGAAGGAGAGGACGAGCGGGTGCTGCGCGCCATCCAGGCGGTGATCGATGAGGGCCTGGCACAGGCGGTGGCGATCGGCCGCCCCGAGGTGATCGAGATGCGCCTGAAGAAGGCTGGCTTGCGCATCCTGCCGGGCGTGGACTTCGAAATCGTCAATCCCGGTTCCGACGAACGTCACCGCGAATTGTCAGCCGAATACCACCAGCTGATGGGCCGCTCCGGTGTGCCGCCGGAACTGGCCAAGGAACTGCTGCGCAAGGACGCGACCCTGATCGGCGCCATGCTGCTCAGGCGCGGGGAAGTCGACGCCATGCTCTGCGGCACGGTCGGTAGCCACGCCCAGCATCTGCGCCACATCGCCGACGTGATCGGCCTGGAAGCACAGGCCAAGGGTTTCGCGGCGATGAACCTGCTGATGCTGCAACGCTTCACCCTGTTCCTCTGCGACACCTACGTAAACGCCAATCCGAGCGCCGAGGAGATCGCCGACATCGCCCTCATGGCGGCCGAAGAGGTGCGCCGCTTCGGCGTCGTGCCGAAGCTGGCCCTGCTCTCGCACTCGAACTTCGGCAGCGTGGACTCCGCCTCGGCGCGCAAGATGAAGGCCGCGCGCGAGATGCTGGCGGATCGATCGCCCGGGCTCGAGGTCGATGGCGAGATGCACGGCGACACGGCGCTATCCGAGGCAATCCGCTCGCGCCTCTATCCGGGCAGCCGCCTTTCCGGTGAAGCCAATCTGCTCATCATGCCCAACGTCGACGCCGCCAATATCGCCTTCAACCTGCTCAAGGTGACCAACGGCGAGGGCATCACCGTAGGACCGATGCTGCTCGGCGCCGCCAAACCGGTACACATCCTGACGCCGACGGCGACGGTGCGCCGCCTGGTCAACATGACCGCCCTTGCGGTGGTCGACGCCAACCACTTGAAGATCTGAACGGAGGTCGCATGACCGTGATCGAGTCCCATGCCATACGCTTCCACCGGACCGGCGGCCCCGAAGTGCTGGGCTGGGAAAAGGTGGATCTGCCCGAGCCACAGGCGGCCGAGGCGCGCGTGCGCCATGGCGCCGTCGGCCTCAATTTCATCGACATCTATCATCGCACCGGCCTCTACCCGGTGGCGCTGCCCTCGGGCATCGGCATGGAAGGCGCCGGGGTGGTCGAGGCGATCGCCGCCGAGGCGAGTAAGGCGACCGGAATCAGTGTCGGCGACCGCGTCGCCTACGCCGGCGGACCCTTGGGTGCCTATGCGGAGGTGCGCAACGTTCCCGCCGACCGCCTGGTGAAGCTGCCCGAGAGCATTTCCTTCGACACCGCCGCGGCGATGATGCTGCAGGGGCTAACGGCACAATACCTGCTGCGCCGCACCTACAAGGTCCAGCCCGGCGAGACCGTCCTCATCCACGCCGCCGCCGGAGGCGTCGGTCTGATCGTTTGCCAGTGGGCCAAGGCGCTCGGCGCCACGGTCATCGGCACCGTCGGCAGCGAGGAGAAAGCGGCGCTGGCGCGGGCGCACGGCTGCGACCATACCATCATCTACACACGGGAGAATTTCACCGAGCGGGTGCGCGCGATCACCAACGGCGCCGGCGTACCGGTGGTCTACGATTCGATAGGCAAAGACAGCTTCATGGGTTCGCTCGACTGTCTCAGCCCCCTGGGACTGATGGTGAGCTTCGGCAACGCCTCGGGGCCCGTGCCGCCCGTCGATCTGGGCGTGCTGGCAAGCAAGGGCTCGCTGTTCGTCACGCGCCCGACGCTGGGGACCTACGTGGCCAAGCGGGCGGAACTGATAAAGGCCGCAGAGGAGTTGTTCGCAGTGGTCGGCGCAGGCGCGGTGAAGATCGAAGTCAATCAGCGCTACCCGCTCAAGGACGCTGCGCGCGCGCAGACCGACCTGGCGGCGAGGCGCACCACGGGTTCCACCATACTTTTGCCCCAAGGACCTCTCAATTGAAATCCTTCCTCATCGCGAATCCCAAGGGCGGTTCCGGCAAGAGCACGCTGGCGACCAATCTCGCTGCAGCTTTCGCACGCCAGGGGCACCAGGTGATGCTCGGCGACATCGACCGGCAGCAATCCGCGCGGCAGTGGCTGAAGCTGCGTCCACCTGGACTGCCGTTGATCCGTAGTTGGGAGATCACCCCGGGCGCGCCGGCGCGGCCGCCCAGGGAGACCAGCCACGTCGTCCTCGACACCCCCGCCGGCCTGCACGGCAAGAAGCTGGCGCAGGTGCTGAAGATGGTACAGCGGGTGATCGTGCCGCTGCAGCCCTCACTGTTCGACATCCTGGCGACCCGGGACTTTCTCGACGAACTGCTCGCCGAGAAGACCGTGCGCAACCATGAAGCCTTCATCGCGGTGGTGGCCATGCGCGTCGATGAGCGTACGCGGGCGGCGCTGCAGCTGGAGCGCTTTCTCGATACGCTGGGGCTGCCGGTGCTGGCCCATCTGCGCGATACGCAACTCTATGTGCAGGCGGCAGCGCACGGCCTGTCGATCTTCGATCTGCCGGCGTCGCGCGCTGAAAAGGACTGGGACCAATGGCAGCCCATCCTGCGCTGGACCACGGAGTAAAATTGCTGCGTCATGCCCCTCTCTCCCCGCTTCGTCCATCTCAGGCTACACAGCGAATATTCGATCAGCGACGGCATGGTGCGCATCGATGGCGCGGTGGCGCGCGCACGCGGCGACGGCATGCCGGCTTTGGGGCTCACCGACCTGGCCAACCTGTTCGGCATGGTCAAGTTCTATTCGGCGGCGCGCAGCGCCGGAATCAAGCCCATCATAGGCTGCGACGTCTGGGTCGCCGATGACGGCAGCGGCGACAATCGCGATCCCGCGCGCGAATGCTGCAGCCGTCTGCTGCTGTTCCCAACCAGCCGCGCCGGCTATCTGCGGCTGTGCGATATGCTCTCCGGCGCCTATCTGGCACCGCGCCGCCAAGGGCGCGCCGAACTGTCGCGGGCGGCCTTGGGCAAGGGTGACAACAGCGGACTGATCGCGCTCTCCGGCGCCCATTCCGGCGACGTTGGCCAGCATCTGATGGCGGGCAAGGTGGCTGCCGCCGAGCAGTGTGCACAGCGCTGGGCCGAGCTGTTTCCTGGCGCCTACTATCTGGAAGTGCAACGCTACGGACAGTCGCAGGCGGAGCAG
>Ga0172380_10003013_pt1 | contig 24287 bp, 39 predicted proteins | sample Leawe162metaG_FD_119747 | JGI IMG/M metagenome (GOLD analysis project Ga0172380, IMG submission 119747) | Leachate microbial communities from a municipal landfill in Southern Ontario, Canada - Leachate well 162 metaG | ecosystem: Engineered > Solid waste > Landfill > Unclassified | place...
ACGAAGGTTTACGCTTCGCAATCCGTGAAGGTGGTCGTACAGTTGGTGCTGGTGTAGTAGCTAAAATCATCGCTTAATTGCGATAGAAATTAGTTTGAAAAGGAAGCTTCGGCTTCCTTTTTTATTTGAGGGCTGGTTTTATTCACAAATTTGTGTAGAATGCTCGCCACTCTGAAGTTAAATAGTTATTTGATGACTATTTACACAGCGGGCTTGATATCCGGATTTAGATAGGTATAATGGCCCCCTCGTCGACCTAGGTTGACGAATTAAATGATTAGTCGCTTAAGTTAATCATTATCATAGCGGCTCCGATTGGGAGTCGAACGGTTAAATCATCTCGCTCTGCTTTTCTATTTAGAAGAAGCTAGAGGGTGATTTTTTATATGTCCATTTTAGGAGCTCTGGTCAATGCAGAACCAAAGAATCCGTATCCGCTTAAAGGGATTTGATCATCGCTTAATTGATCAATCTACAGCGGAAATCGTTGAAACTGCTAAGCGTACAGGCGCTCAAGTACGTGGTCCAATTCCACTACCTACGCGTAAAGAGCGTTATACCATTTTGATCTCTCCGCACGTTAATAAAGATGCTCGTGACCAGTACGAATTACGTACACACAAGCGCCTGGTTGACATCGTAGAGCCAACTGAAAAGACTGTTGACGCGTTAATGCGTTTAGATCTTGCGGCTGGTGTCGACGTACAGATTAGCTTGGGTTAATTGAGATCCTAGTAAGAAGAGGTTTGAGAGATGGCTATCGGTCTTATTGGTCGTAAAGTTGGTATGACTCGCATCTTCACTGAAGATGGTGTTTCAATACCAGTTACTGTAATTGAAGTTGCAGGCAACCGTGTTACTCAAGTGAAAACTTTAGAAACTGACGGCTACCGTGCACTTCAAGTTACAACTGGCACCAAAAAAGCCAATCGCATCACTAAACCAGAAGCAGGTCACTTTGCCAAGAGCGGCGTTGAAGCCGGTCGTGGTTTGTGGGAAATGCGTTTGGTAGACGGTGAAGGCGAGGGCATTGAAGTTGGTGCTGAGCTAAATGTTGATATTTTCGCAGACGTAGCGAAAGTTGATGTTACTGGTCAATCAAAAGGTAAAGGCTTCCAAGGCGGCGTTAAGCGTTGGAACTTCCGTACTCAAGATATGACTCACGGTAACTCTTTGTCGCACCGCTCGAATGGTTCTATCGGTCAGAACCAAACGCCTGGTCGCGTATTCAAAGGCAAAAAAATGTCAGGCCATATGGGTGCCGAGCGTGTTACTACTCAAAATCTAGTTGTTGTTCGTGTAGATGTTGAGCGTAACCTGCTACTAGTCCGTGGCGCTGTTCCTGGCGCTACCAATGGCGACTTGATTATCAAGCCTGCCGTTAAAGCTTAAGGTCTGAGGAGATAGTAATGGAATTGGTATTGAAAGACGCGCAAAGCGCTCTTGAAGTTTCCGAAACTACCTTCGGCCGTGACTTTAACGAGGCACTGGTTCATCAGGTAGTTGTAGCATACGCTGCAAACGCGCGTCAGGGCACTCGTGCTCAAAAGACTCGTGCGGAAGTAACTGGCTCAGGCAAAAAGCCTTGGCGCCAAAAAGGAACTGGCCGTGCTCGTGCTGGTTCTGTTAAAGGCCCAATCTGGCGTGGCGGTGGCGTAACATTCGCTGCTAAAACCCAAGATCACAGCCAAAAAGTTAACAAAAAGATGTACCGCGGCGCGCTGAGAAGCATTCTGTCTGAATTGGTACGTCAAGAGCGTTTGGTTATTGTTGAATCTTTCGGTGTTGAAGCTCCTAAAACTAAAGAGCTGAAAGCTAAATTGAAAGCAATGAACCTTGAAGACGTTCTGATTGTGACTGCAGAAGTTGATGAGAACTTATTCTTAGCAGCTCGTAACCTGTACAAGGTTGACGTTCGTGATGTAGCGGGTCTAGACCCAGTGAGTCTGATCGCCTTCAACACTGTGCTTGTGACTGCTGACGCAGTGAAGCAAATCGAGGAGATGCTAGCATGATGATCCGCGAAGAACGTTTGCTAAAAGTTATTCTCGCTCCACATATCTCTGAAAAGAGCACTGTGAACGCTGAGAAGCACAACACTGTTGTTTTCCGCGTAGCTATCGATGCAACTAAAGCTGAAATTAAAGCTGCTGTTGCTAAGCTATTTGAAGTTGAAGTTGATTCAGTTCGCACTTTAGTGAGCAAAGGCAAAACTAAACGCACTGGTGGCCGTACTGGTCGTCGTAGCGATTGGAAAAAAGCCTATGTGACTCTAGCTGCTGGTGCTGACATCGATTTCGTCGGCGGCGCTGAGTAAGCAAAGGAGAATTATCATGGCAGTTATTAAGTGTAAGCCAACCTCTCCAGGTCGTCGCCACGTAGTTAAAGTGGTGAACACTGACCTGCACAAGGGTAAACCTTTTGCTGGCTTGTTGGCGAAAAAATCTAAAAGTGGTGGCCGTAACAATACTGGCCGTATCACTGTCCGTCACGTAGGTGGTGGTCATAAGCAGCATTATCGTCTAATCGACTTCAAACGCGATAAAGATGGTATCCCTGCAAAGATTGAGCGTCTGGAATACGATCCAAACCGTACTGCTAACATCGCGTTAGTATTGTATGCGGATGGTGAGCGTCGTTATATTCTTGCTGCCAAAGGCATGCAAGCTGGCGATAAGATCCAGTCTGGTGTTGCTGCCGAGATCAAAACCGGTAACGCTATGCCACTGCGCAACATCCCAGTAGGTTCTGTAGTTCACGCAGTTGAAATGAAGCCTGGTAAAGGTGCTCAGATCGCTCGTTCTGCAGGTGCTTATGTACAAGTTGTTGCTCGTGATGGCGCATATGCCACTCTACGTCTTCGCTCTGGCGAAATGCGTAAAGTGCCAGTTGATTGCCGCGCGACATTTGGTGAAGTTGGTAATGCCGAACACATGCTACGCCAGTTAGGTAAAGCAGGTGCTAAGCGCTGGAGAGGCATACGTCCTACAGTGCGTGGTGTTGCAATGAACCCAGTAGACCATCCACACGGTGGTGGTGAAGGCCGTACTTCTGGTGGTCGTCACCCAGTGACTCCATGGGGTGTGCCAACTAAGGGTTATAAAACTCGTAGTAACAAGCGCACTGACAAGTACATCGTACGTCGTCGTAATAAATAGTAAGAGGATTCGCCATGCCACGTTCTCTCAAGAAAGGTCCCTTCATTGACCTGCACTTGCTGAAGAAGGTAGAGAAAGCGATGGAAGCCGGTGACAAAAAGCCTATTAAGACTTGGTCACGTCGCTCTATGATCATTCCAAATATGATTGGTTTGACCATCGCTGTCCATAATGGTCGTCAGCACGTTCCTGTGTTCGTAACTGACGAAATGATCGGCCACAAACTTGGTGAATTTTCACCAACTCGCACTTATCGCGGCCATGCTGCAGATAAGAAAGCGAAGAAGCGTTAATACGGGAGGAATAAGATGGAAGTTTTAGCTAAACATCGTTTTGCCCGTACGTCTGCGCAGAAGGCCCGTCTGGTTGCTGATCAAATTCGTGGATTGCCTGTTGCTAAGGCACTCGAGATTTTGACTTTCAGCCCCAAGAAAGCCGCCGTACTGGTTAAAAAAGTACTTGACTCAGCTATCGCAAACGCCGAACACAACGAAGGCGCGGATATTGATGAGCTTAAAGTCGGAGCCGTCTTCGTAGATGAAGGCCCAACTATGAAGCGTATCATGCCACGTGCTAAAGGCCGCGCTGATCGTATCATGAAGCGTACCAGCCACATTACTGTGGTTGTATCAGATCGCTAGGAGAGAGCAATGGGACAGAAAGTACATCCTAATGGTATCCGTCTGGGTATCACCAAGCCTTGGATCTCTACCTGGTACGCAGATAAATCAGATTACGCAAGTAACCTGAACAGCGACTGGGAAGTGCGTAAGTTTCTTGTAGAGAAATTACAAGCTGCTTCAGTATCTAAGATTGTTATCGAGCGTCCAGCGAAAAGCATCCGCGTTACCATTCACACTGCCCGTCCAGGTGTTGTGATCGGTAAGAAAGGTGAAGACGTTGAAGTATTGCGTGCTGCAGTGTCAAAACTTGCTGGCACTCCTGCTCAAATTAACATCGCTGAGATCCGTAAACCTGAGCTAGATGCCAAGTTAGTTGCTGACTCTATTGCACAGCAATTAGAGCGTCGCGTAATGTTCCGTCGTGCTATGAAGCGCGCAGTTCAAAACGCAATGCGTATTGGTGCTCAAGGTATCAAAGTACAAGTTAGTGGCCGTTTAGGCGGAGCTGAGATTGCGCGCGATGAGTGGTATCGTGAAGGTCGTGTACCTTTACATACTTTGCGTGCTGATATCGACTATTCTACATCTGAAAGTCACACCCAATACGGTGTGATTGGCGTTAAAGTTTGGATCTTCAAAGGTGAAGTTCTAGACGGAATGCTGCCACAGATTGAAGAGCCGAAGCAGCAGCAACCTAAGCGCAAGCCTCGTGGTAAATAGGAGAGCCGGCAATGCTGCAACCTAAACGTATGAAGTTTCGCAAGATGTTCAAAGGCCGCAACCGCGGTCTAGCGAACGGTACCGAAGTTAGCTTTGGTACTTTTGGTCTGAAAGCAGTCGGCCGTGGCCGTTTAACTGCACGTCAGATCGAATCTGCACGTCGTGCCATGACACGTCACATTAAGCGTCAGGGACAAATTTGGATTCGAGTTTTCCCGGACAAGCCGATTACCTCTAAGCCTCTTGAAGTGCGTATGGGTAAAGGTAAAGGTAACGTTGAATACTGGGTATGTCAGATTCAACCTGGTAAGGTTCTTTATGAGATGAATGGTGTTTCTGAAGTGATCGCTCGTGAAGCGTTTGCTTTGGCTGCTGCCAAGCTTCCAATTAAGACTACCTTCGTAACTAAGACGGTGATGTAATGAAAGCGAGCGAACTGAGAGAAAAGAGCGTTGAAGAACTGAACGCTGAACTACTTGGTCTGCTGCGTGAGCAGTTCAACCTGCGTATGCAACACGCCACTGGTCAGTTGACTCAGACTAATCAACTGAAATTGGTGCGCCGTAACATTGCGCGCGTTAAGACCATTATTACTTCTAAGGCGGGTGCATAATGTCTGATAAAATCCGTACTTTGCAGGGTCGTGTAACTAGCAACAAAATGGACAAGTCCATTACTGTTGCTATCGAACGCCAAGTGAAACACCCAATTTATGGGAAATACATTAAGCGTACGACAAAGATCCATGCACATGACGAAACGAATCAGTGTAATGAAGGCGATTTAGTAGCGATTCGCGAATGTCGTCCTTTGTCTAAGACTAAGTCTTGGACCCTGGTTGAAGTAGTATCAAAGGCCTAAGTTAATTAGGTATTTAGGTAAACGGCTCCAGAATGTGGGGCCGTTTGTTTTTTAATACTATACATTCCACTTTTATGGTGTTATATTTGCGCGCCATTTTTGACTAAATTAATAGCAAAAATGAGTGTTTTTATTGTCCCATAGTGGGAATTGTGTAGTAACGATAGCGGAGCACTTAAAATGATCCAAATGCAATCGACTCTTGACGTTGCTTGTAACAGCGGCGCACGCAGAGTTCAGTGTATTAAGGTCTTGGGTGGCTCTCATCGTCGTTATGCCGGTATCGGCGACATCATCAAAGTTTCTGTTAAAGAAGCGATTCCTCGCGCTAAAGCGAAGAAAGGCGATGTGTATAACGCGGTGGTAGTCCGTACTAAGAAAGGCGTACGTCGTCCAGACGGTTCTGTCATTCGCTTCGATCGGAATGCAGCTGTTCTTTTGAACAACAACCTGCAGCCGATTGGTACTCGTATCTTTGGACCAGTGACACGTGAATTGCGTAATGAGCAATTTATGAAAATTGTCTCGCTGGCACCAGAAGTACTGTAAGGAGCTTCAAAATGGCAGCTAAAATACGTCGTGAAGACGAAGTGATTGTATTAGCAGGTAAAGACAAGGGTAAACGTGCAAAAGTTTCTCAAGTCCTTCCTACTGGTAAATTGATTGTTGAAGGCATCAATCTTGTCAAAAAACACCAAAAGCCAAACCCACAATTGGGCGTAGCTGGCGGTATTGTTGAGAAAGAAGCACCGATACAAGCATCAAATGTAGCGATTTTCAACTCTGCCACTGGCAAAGCTGATCGCGTTGGTTTCCGCTTTGAAGACGGCAAAAAAGTTCGTTTCTTCAAATCGAACAGTGAACTCGTTAAGTAATTGGAGTAAACGATGGCGAAACTGCATGATAAATACCAAGAGACTGTTGTCGCTGAACTTGCTAAAAAGTTCGGTTATACCAGTGTCATGCAAGTCCCTCGGATTGAGAAAATCACCCTGAACATGGGTGTTGGCGAAGCTGTTGCAGACAAGAAAATCATGGACCATGCTGTCCGTGATATGACTGCAATCGCTGGTCAAAAGCCAGTTGTGACTGTAGCTCGTAAGTCAGTTGCTGGTTTTAAAATCCGTGAAGGCTACCCTATTGGCTGTAAAGTGACCCTACGCGGTGAGCGTATGTGGGAATTCTTAGAGCGTTTAGTCGATATCGCAATCCCACGTATTCGTGACTTCCGTGGCTTAAGCGCTAAAGCGTTTGACGGCCGTGGTAACTACGCAATGGGCGTGCGTGAGCAGATCATCTTCCCAGAAATCGATTACGATAAAATCGATAAGATTCGTGGTATGGATATTGTTATCACTACTACTGCGAAGAATGATGAAGAAGGTCGTGCTTTGTTAGACGCTTTTAACTTCCCATTCAAGAAATAAGGGTAGCGTAATGGCAAAAACATCAATGAAAGCACGTGAAGCTAAACGTGCACAGCTCGTGGCCAAGTACGCTGAAAAGCGTGCGGCTCTTAAGACTATCATTGCAAGTCCAGCTTCTTCTGACGAAGATCGTTGGGATGCGGTTCTTAAGCTGCAAGCTCTACCACGTGATTCCAGCGCTGCGCGTCAACGCAATCGTTGTAATCAAACTGGTCGCCCTCATGGCTTCTTACGTAAATTCGGCTTAAGCCGTATCAAATTACGTGAAGCAACCATGCGTGGTGAAGTTCCTGGCCTGCGTAAGGCCAGCTGGTAAGCACTTGTCACGGAGTAAGCTAATATGAGCATGCAAGATCCTATTGCGGATATGTTAACCCGTATTCGTAACGGCCAAGCTGCTAACCACGTATCAGTGAAGATGCCTTCAGCTAAGTTGAAAGTCGCAATTGCGAAACTACTTAAAGATGAAGGTTATATTGCTGATTACGCCGTAGCAGATGAAGCCAAGCCTGAACTGGAAGTTACTTTAAAGTATTTCCAAGGCCAACCAGTCGTTGAGACTATCCAGCGTGTAAGTCGCCCTGGTCTTCGTATTTACAAAGGTAAAAACGAACTTCCAAAGGTGATGGGCGGTCTGGGTGTCGCAATTGTGTCCACTTCTAAAGGCTTGATGACTGATCGTGCCGCCCGCCTTGCAGGCATGGGTGGCGAGGTTATCTGCTACGTAGCTTAAGGAGCTAGGAATGTCTCGTGTAGCAAAAGCACCAGTATCTATTCCAGCTGGCGTAGAGGTGACCTTGAACGAACAGACCCTTACCGTCAAAGGCGGAAAAGGTAGTCTGACTCGAGTGATCAACAATGCGGTCAATGTTGTTATTGAAGCCGGCGTAGTTAAGTTCCTCCCTGTTGAAGGCGTTGTTAACGCTTGGGCACAGGCTGGTACAACTCGTGCATTAGTAAACAACATGGTTGTTGGTGTATCTCAAGGTTTTGAGCGTAAGTTAAAGTTAGTTGGCGTTGGTTACCGTGCGAAACTCGTCGGTGCTGATATTGACCTTACTTTAGGTTTCTCTCATCCGTTAGTACACAAACTGCCCGCAGGCGTTACTGCAGAGTGCCCTAGCCAAACTGACATCGTCCTACGTGGCGTTGATAAACAGTTAATTGGCCAAGTCGCTGCTGAGATTCGCGGATACCGTCCACCAGAGCCATACAAAGGCAAAGGTGTTCGCTATGACGACGAAGTAGTACGCCGTAAAGAGGCTAAGAAGAAGTAGGTAACGCGATATGGATAAGAAAACATCTCGCTTACGTCGCGCTACTCGCGCTCGTAAGAAGATCCAAGAGCTGGGCGTGAACCGTCTGGTTGTACATCGTACACCGCGTCACATTTATGCTCAGGTGATCAATCCTGAAGCTCAGGTGTTGGCAGCTGCTTCAACCGTAGAAAAAGCGGTTAAAGAGCTACTGAAGAGTACCGGTAACGTAGACGCAGCGAAAGCAGTAGGTAAATTTGTTGCTGAGCGCGCGATCGAAAAAGGCGTAACTTCAGTTGCGTTCGATCGTTCTGGTTTCAAGTATCACGGTCGTGTAGCTGCTTTAGCAGATGCAGCTCGTGAAGCTGGCCTGAAGTTCTAAGGGGTTATAAAATGGCTAAATTAGAAGCTCAGCAAAAAGACGATCTGCAAGAGAAATTAATTGCAGTTAATCGTGTTTCTAAAGTAGTTAAGGGCGGTCGTATCTTTAGCTTCACAGCACTGACAGTAGTGGGTGACGGTAACGGTAAGATTGGCTATGGCTATGGCAAAGCACGTGAAGTTCCAGCCGCGATTCAAAAAGCGATGGAAAAAGCTCGTCGTAACATTGTGACCGTTGAGTTGAATGCAGGTACTCTGCATCACCCAGTTAAAGGTCGTCATACTGGTTCTCTTGTGTACATGCAACCTGCATCACAAGGTACTGGTATTATTGCCGGTGGCGCAATGCGTGCCGTATTGGAAGTAGCAGGCGTGCATAACGTTCTGTCAAAAGCATACGGTTCTACTAACCCGATCAACATCGTTCGCGCGACTGTCGATGCTTTGGTGCACATGAAGTCACCTTCGCAAATCGCAGCTAAGCGTGGCCTGAATGTTGACGAAATTCGGGGGTAATGCACCATGGCAACTAAAACTGTAAAAGTTACTCAAACTAAAAGCGGTATCGGTCGTTTACCGAAGCACCGTGCAACCCTAACGGGTCTTGGTTTGCGTCGCATTGGTCATACTGTTGAATTAGAAGATACTCCTTCTGTTCGCGGTATGATCAACAAGGTCTACTACATGGTTAAGGTGGAGGATTAATAGATGCGTTTAAATACTCTATCTCCAGCTGCAGGCTCTAAGCATGCACCAAAGCGTGTAGGCCGTGGTATGGGCTCAGGTCTAGGTAAAACAGCGGGTCGTGGTCATAAAGGCCAAAAGTCTCGCTCTGGTGGCGGTGTACGCCCAGGATTCGAAGGTGGTCAAATGCCACTGAAAATCCGTTTACCTAAATTTGGTTTTACCTCGCGTCGCGCTATGGTAACAGCTGAAGTTCGTGTACTCGAACTGGCAAAAGTTAACGGTGATGTTATCGACTTAAACGCTCTGAAAGATGCGAACGTAATAACTCGCAACATCCAGTTTGCGAAAATTGTTCTTTCAGGTACCATTGAGCGCCCTGTGACTGTTAAAGGTCTGAAGGTAACCAAAGGTGCACGTGCAGCTATTGAAGCTGCCGGCGGTAAGATCGAGGAATAATACGTCGATGGCAAAACCAGGACTTGATTTAAAAAGCGCGAAAGGTGGACTTTCAGAATTGAAAGCTCGCCTCCTGTTCGTGATTGGTGCGATTATCGTCTTTAGAGCCGGTTCGTTTGTGCCAATTCCTGGTATTGACGCAGCTGTATTAGCAGAGCTGTTTGCTCAGCAAAGTGGAACCATCCTTGGCATGTTTAACATGTTCTCGGGTGGTGCCCTTGAGCGTGCCTCTATCTTTGCATTAGGTATTATGCCGTACATTTCGGCATCGATTATCATGCAACTGTTGACTGTCGTACATCCTGCACTCGCTGAATTGAAAAAGGAAGGCGAATCAGGACGTAAGAAAATCAGTCAATATACCAGATGGGGTACCTTAGTGCTGGGTACATTCCAGTCGGTCGGTATTGCAACCGGGTTACCAAACTTAGTGCCGGGCCTTGTGGTCAACATTGGATTTGGATTCTACTTTGTTGCGGTTGTGAGCTTAGTAACAGGAACTATGTTCCTTATGTGGCTAGGTGAGCAAATTACCGAACGTGGTATAGGTAATGGTATCTCGATTTTGATTTTCGCAGGTATTGTTGCTGGATTACCTTCCGCTATCGGCCAAACGGCTGAGCAGGCGCGTCAAGGTGACTTGAATGTGTTAGTATTGTTGTTGCTCGCGGTAATTGTGTTTGCAGTGACTTATTTTGTAGTGTTTGTGGAACGTGGTCAGCGTCGTATCGTCGTTAACTATGCTAAGCGTCAGCAAGGCCGTAAGGTGTTCGCTGCGCAAAGTACCCATCTACCGCTGAAAATAAACATGGCAGGTGTTATTCCGCCAATTTTTGCGTCAAGCATCATTTTGTTTCCTGGAACACTGGCTCAGTGGTTCGGTCAAAATGAGTCCATGTCATGGTTAAGTGATTTTTCACTGGCTGTGTCACCTGGACAACCGCTTTACTCATTATTATATGCAACAGCGATTATCTTCTTCTGTTTCTTCTATACTGCGTTGGTGTTTAACCCACGTGAAACAGCAGATAACTTGAAGAAGAGTGGTGCATTCATCCCTGGGATCCGTCCTGGAGAACAGACTTCGCGTTACATTGATAAAGTTATGACCCGTTTGACATTGGCAGGCGCGTTATACATAACCTTTATCTGCTTAATTCCGGAGTTCATGTTAATTGCGTGGAAAGTACAGTTCTATTTCGGCGGTACTTCACTACTAATTATGGTAGTCGTAATCATGGACTTCATGGCTCAGGTTCAGACGCATATGATGTCTCATCAGTATGAGTCTGTGATGAAGAAAGCTAACCTAGTTAACAAAGCGAATTTAGATCGCTTTGGTCGCTAAGTAGCTTTACGGAGTGATGAAATGAAAGTTCGAGCTTCCGTGAAGAAGATCTGCCGTAACTGCAAGATCGTCAAGCGTAGTGGCGTTGTACGCGTTATCTGTGTTGAACCAAAACACAAACAGCGTCAAGGCTAAAAAGTAATTTGTTCAGCCCATGAATTGGGCTGAACAAAATTTTGTTTGCAAATCTGTCGACTGTCGAGTATCCTTTCGGGCTTTTCGCAGTTGGCCTTTAACTTTAAGGAGTGCATAGTGGCCCGTATCGCTGGCATTAACATTCCTGATCAAAAGCATACAGTCATCGCATTGACTGCAATTTTCGGCATCGGCCGTACTCGCGCTAGAGCAATCTGCGCGGCTACAGCAATCGCTGAAACTGCTAAGATCAAGGAATTGAGCGAAGCTCAAATAGACACACTACGCGAAGAAGTCGCCAAATACCTAGTAGAAGGTGACTTACGTCGTGAGATTTCAATGAACATCAAGCGTCTTATGGATCTTGGTTGTTATCGTGGTCTCCGCCATCGCCGTAGCCTGCCTCTCCGTGGGCAACGTACTAAGACCAATGCGCGTACGCGTAAAGGTCCACGTAAACCTATTAGAAAGTAACGGGAAGGTAAAGCAATGGCTAAAGTTCCGTCACGTTCTCCGCGTAAGCGCGTACGTAAACAGGTTGCAGATGGCATGGCTCATATCCATGCTTCTTTCAACAACACTATTGTCACCATTACAGATCGTCAAGGTAATGCGTTGTCATGGGCTACTTCAGGTGGTTCAGGTTTCCGTGGTTCACGTAAATCTACTCCATTTGCTGCACAGGTGGCTGCTGAGCGTGCAGGTGCTGCTGCTCAAGACTACGGTTTAAAAAACCTTGAAGTGTTTGTGAAGGGTCCAGGTCCAGGTCGTGAGTCAGCCATTCGTGCGCTGAACGCTGTTGGTTATAAAATTACCAACATTACCGATGTGACGCCGATCCCTCATAATGGTTGTCGTCCTCCTAAAAAGCGTCGTGTATAACGCCGTTTCATTAGGATAGTTGGAGAAAGATCATGGCAAGATACTTGGGTCCCAAGCTCAAGCTCAGCCGCCGAGAAGGTACAGACCTTTTCTTAAAAAGCGGTGTGAGAGCAATCGATTCAAAGTGTAAACTGGAAACTGCACCTGGACAACATGGCGCTCGTAAGCCACGTTTGTCAGAGTACGGTACTCAGTTACGCGAAAAACAAAAAGTTCGTCGTATTTACGGTGTGTTAGAAAAACAATTCCGTAACTATTACAAAGATGCTGCACGTACTAAAGGCAACACAGGTGAAAACCTGCTTCAGCTTTTAGAAACCCGTCTTGATAACGTTGTTTATCGTATGGGCTTCGGTGCAACTCGTGCAGAATCACGTCAGCTAGTAAGCCATAAATCAATTATGGTTAACGGTCGTGTTGTTAACATTCCATCATTCAAAGTGTCTGCGAATGATGTTGTGAGCATCCGCGAGAAGTCACGTACTCAAGCTCGTATTAAAGCGGCTTTAGAAGTGGCAGCTCAACGCGAGAAGCCTACATGGGTTGAAGTCGACAATGCGAAAATGGAAGGTGCTTTCAAGCGCGTTCCAGAACGTAGCGATTTGTCTGCGGAAATTAACGAACAGCTGATCGTCGAGCTTTACTCTAAGTAAGGCTAACAAACAAGAGAGGACACAATGCAGGGTTCTGTTACAGAATTTCTTAAACCGCGTCTCGTTGATATCGAGCAGGTTAACTCAACACGTGCCAAGGTTACATTGGAACCACTTGAGCGTGGTTTCGGCCACACTTTAGGTAACGCGTTGCGTCGCATCCTATTGTCGTCTATGCCCGGCTGCGCGGTTACCGAAGTCGAGATTGACGGTGTACTGCACGAATACAGCAGTAAGGAAGGCGTTCAAGAAGATATCCTTGAGATCTTGTTAAACCTGAAAGGGTTAGCAGTGACTATCGAGGGTAAAGACGAGGCTATGCTTACGTTGAGCAAGTCCGGCGCAGGCCCTGTCATCGCAGCAGATATCACGCATGATGGTGATGTCACTATCGTGAATCCTGATCATATTATCTGTCATCTGACAGGTAACAATGATATCAGCATGCGTATTCGCGTTGAGCGTGGTCGTGGTTATGTACCAGCATCTGCTCGTGCACAGACCGAAGACGATGATCGCCCAATCGGCCGCTTGCTGGTTGATGCTTCTTTCTCGCCAGTTGCACGTATTGCCTACAATGTAGAAGCAGCACGTGTAGAACAGCGTACTGACTTAGATAAACTCGTTATCGATATGACCACAAACGGTACTATCGATCCTGAGGAAGCTATCCGTCGTTCTGCAACTATTCTAGCTGAACAGCTAGATGCGTTTGTAGAGTTACGTGACGTGACTGAGCCAGAGCTGAAAGAAGAGAAACCGGAATTCGATCCGATTCTGCTGCGTCCTGTCGACGATTTAGAGCTAACTGTACGTTCGGCTAACTGCTTGAAAGCCGAAGCGATTCATTACATCGGAGATCTGGTACAGCGCACTGAAGTTGAGTTGCTGAAAACCCCGAACTTAGGTAAGAAATCTCTTACTGAAATTAAGGATGTTTTAGCTTCTCGCGGACTGTCGTTAGGTATGCGTTTGGAAAACTGGCCTCCAGCTAGTTTAGCAGACGACCTATAAGTCTCAGGTTTGTACAGATTTAGGTTATAAGGATTAGGTCATGCGCCATCGTAAGAGTGGTCGTCAACTAAACCGTAACAGCAGTCATCGCCAAGCCATGTTTCGCAACATGGCCGGTTCACTAGTTCGTCATGAGATCATCAAGACAACTGTGGCTAAAGCGAAAGAACTGCGTCGCGTAGTTGAGCCTCTGATAACACTTGCTAAGAGTGACAGCGTTGCAAACCGTCGTTTAGCGTTTGCACGTACTCGCGACGCTGAAGTCGTTGGTAAGTTATTTACTGAGTTGGGTCCACGTTACCAGGAACGTCCTGGTGGCTATACCCGTATCCTTAAGTGCGGTTTACGTGCTGGTGATAAAGCCCCTATGGCTTACATCGAGCTAGTTGGTCGCCCAGAAGCTGCTCAAGCTGTTGATGTTGAAGCTGCTGAGTAATTAAGGTTACACTTTTAAAAAGCCGGGCATTAGCCCGGCTTTTTTATGCCTTTTTGACTATTTCACCCAAAGTGTGGTTTTCTCGATTTCTTTTGGGAGGACGATATTCCATTTAGCTAAGCCTTTCTGGCTAAACATGTATTTTCCAAGATCATCTGTTACTGGGAAAATATTTTCGGGTTTCTCGCCGCCGAGTATTTTTGTCGCCATATTCGCTGCAATCTTGCCATGATGATAGCCATCGAGAACATAGCCACCAATATTACCTTCAGCAGAGACACTAAATCCCCAAAACCCAAAATTCGGTACCGGAGTATGTTCAGATATCCATTTTAGGAGCTGATCTGCATCTACTGAGCGATTATCTGCATCTCTAACTGTGTGGTATAGCGCCACGACTATAGCGTTATAACCTTGTTCCTTCGCGGTCAATACATTCCGCTGCCAATCCGTTAGCTGTGACAATTGCACTAAATTAACTTCGATATCGCCTAACATGCTTGAGTGTTGTTTACTGATGTATTCTGCCGCTGAGTCAGAGGTGACTCCTTGGTCGAATAGAACTAAGATTTTTCTATGCACAGTCTGTGGTAGTAAACGTTGAATGAGCAGTAGTGAACGTCGTAGTAGTGGTCTCTCAATGACGCCTGTGAAGCGTTTGTGTTCATTGAGATGATATTCTCTAGGATTCATGTTCACCCCTAAATAGACTACTGGGATTAGGCTGTCATTTAGGCGCTGGTGTAAGAGATTAACCGCATTATCATCGGCGAGAATAACCAATTGAGGTGCTTGTTGTTGAATATATTTCCATGCTAAGTCAGCCCGTTCAGCAAATTGCTCTTGGGGTAAGCGTTTGGTATCCATCTCGAAATAACTAACATCGTGGTGAGGGCTGAGCGTGTCATAAATCGCTTGATAGTATTCCTGGTCCCATTGATAGCTATGATGGTAGCTTTCGATAACAACAACTTTAGCAGCATTGGCTTCCTGAGAGAGGCCTACCAAGCAGATAATTAGGAAGCTTAGAATGTGTTGCAAACTAGAGTTTAGTTGTCTTATTTGAATCATATGCAGTCTTAGGTATTGGCGCTGCCTAGAGTATAGTCCACCTTTAATTGTGCATATTCAGATAATAAAAAAGCCTCACTAGTTATTAAGCTAGGAGGCTTAGTTTGTACGCTATTGCTGATCCATCAATAACCTACTTAGTATCTGGTGCCTTTTGCTGGCTATAATCTAACTTTTCGTGCTTTTGGCCCATGGCTTCAGCGACTTCTGGTGGCATGTAGTTTTCATCATGCTTGGCCAGTACTTCAGTTGCTTCTAGTTTGCCATCAGCACCCAGTACACCCTGAGCAACAATGCCTTGTCCTTCACGGAAAAGATCGGGCAATAGGTCGTCATAAGTGACCAGTACTTCGCCGCCGAGGGAGTCATGCACTGCAAATTCGACATGCAAGCTTTTGGGATCTCGCACCATAGAACCTACCGTCACCATTCCGCCGACACGAATACGTTGGCCAATTTCAGGTTTTACGCCAGTGTCTGTCTTGCCGTGGACAATTTCAGACGGAGTATAGAATAAGTTCAAGTTGGAGTTCAGCGCATAGAGCAAAAGCGAAGTAATCGCAGCAACGCCACCGATTAATGCTACAGCTAATGTCAGTCTTTTTTTGCGTCTTGGGTTCACGATTTAGTACTCCTAGTTTCTTTTAGGCGTTCTTCTCTATCCATCTTCTTCGCGATATCAATTAACACCTTACGCTTTTGGCGTGCGCTGGTAATGATGAGCGTAGAGAGGCAGAAGAAGGTCACTCCGTAGGATAGCCATACATAGAATGCATAGCCGCCCATATTAAAAAAATCACTGATTGAATCGAATTGCATCATTTGACCTCCTCCGCTTTAGCTAGTTCACGGACCCAAGGGCGCATGCCATTTCTTGCTAAAATTTCTGCTCTAAAACGGACAATAGTGATGGCGCCAATCATAAGACCGAAGCCCAGTATGTTAATTAACAGTGGATAGAGCATTTCCGTCGACATTGTCGATTTCTCGGTAATGCGTATTGTCGACGGTTGATGTAATGAGCTCCACCATTCAACAGAGTATTTGATGATAGGAATATTGATCACACCGACGATCGCTAAGATCCCTGCAGCACGAGCTGCGAGCACTTTATCCTCAAATGAGGCATAGAGTGAGATCACACCTAGATATAGGAATAGTAATACCAGCTCAGAAGTTAAGCGTGCATCCCATACCCACCAAGCACCCCACATAGGTTTACCCCATGCCGCTCCAGTAAAGAGTGCGATAAAGGTGATCACTGCGCCAATGGGAGCAATAGATGCTGCAGCCCAGTCGGCAAGTTTTATCTGCCAAACTAGACCGATAAAGGCCGCTGTTGCCATACCCATATAAGCCGCCATTGACATAGACGCGGCAGGAACATGGATAAAGATAATACGGTAGCTATCACCCTGCTGGTAATCCGTCGGCGCGAAGACGAGTCCCCATGTAGTGCCAACAGCAATCAATAGACCAGCTAAGATCGCAAACCATGGAAATAACGTTCCTGATAATTTATATGCGCGTTCAGGATCCGCGTAAGGGTGTAACCATTTCCACATTTTAGTTAGTACTCACTCGCAGAGATGCACCAATTGCAAAAGGTGCTAAGGTTAACGATCCGACCAGCATAGCGCCTATTATAGCGAGCTGACCATCATAGGGTAAATTCATTCCTGCCGCGTCTATAGCACTCGTTGCAAAAATGAGTACTGGGATATATAAGGGCAAAATAAGTAAGCTGAGTAACACGCCGCCTTTCCTTAGACCGACGGTTAATGCCACACCTATAGCACCTAACAGCGACAATACTGGCGTGCCTAGCGCAAGCGTCGAAATTAACGCACCGTAGCTGTTGCCGTCTAGATTGAGTAATACCGCTAACAGTGGTGCGATAATAATCAGTGGCACACCAGTTAAAATCCAGTGGGCTAACACTTTAGCTAATACGAGAATGGCTAATGGCTGTGGGCTTAATAGCATTTGTTCTAAGCTACCATCACTAAAGTCGGCTTTGAAAAGCCTTTCAAGTGACAACATTGATGCTAATAATGCGGCGACCCAAATTATCCCCGGTGCCACACGTGCTAACATTTGCGGTTCTGGTCCAATCCCCAGCGGAAACAAGGTAACGACCATAATAAAAAATAGCAGTGGGTTAAAAATGTCGCCGCGGTGGCGAATAGCAATTTTAAGATCTCGCTGCAGCAAGGTGAAAAATGCTTGGGTAAAACTGATGCCTCTTTTCCTTGAGCCTGACCTTATATGAAGCGATAATCGAGACGAATTTTACGAAGCCTATCATCTGTGATAATGCCCATATCTTGGTGAGTTGTGAGGATCACACAGCCACCATTATCCGCATGCTGAATAAATAACTGCTCCAGTTCTTCGACGCCTTTTTTATCGATTGCAGTAAAAGGTTCGTCAAGTATCCAAATTTTACAGTTGCTATGCCACAATCTTGATAGCGCTGTTCTGCGATGCTGGCCTGCGGATAAATGCCCCGCGAGAGCTTCTTCAAAGCCCGTTAAATTGACTTTGGCTAAAATCTCTGACGTATCAAAGTCATCATAACCACTGATTCTTAAATTGAAATTAAGGTTTTCTTCGGCAGTCAGCTCGCATTTCACGCCAGCTAAATGGCCTAAATACAAGAGGTCTTCATTGTATTCATCGCGGCAACGGTTTATGTCTTCATTAATGTAAAAAGTTTGTCCGGCATAGGGGCGAGAAAGGCCCGCCAATATGCGTAATAAACTGGTCTTACCTGCGCCGTTAGGGCCTTCAATCTGAACAATGTCACCGGCATTTATATCAAAACTTAACTCATCAAAAAGGATGCGTTCTTCGCGGATACAGGTCAGCTTGCTGGCTGACACTAATGTGGTTTCTTTAGTTATATTTGTCACTGAACCCTCTATCTCAAGCCGGAAGGAAACACAAGTCATTCTAACACAAACGTTATTGGGGGTTTACTCTTGGTTTGCACTAGATGTCAGCAATATGATGTGGTTCCAATAACCGCAATATTTATCGAACTTTTTTACGACTTGCTAATATATTAACGAATTTGTCATCCTTGTCGCCTGATTCATTTTGTGTTGAGATTCTAATCACAAAAAGATGAGATTTCTTGAAGTTTGTAGTAATCTTAGTCGGCTATAATGAGTCTGCCTAAGTAAGGGCGGCGCCGAGCTTTGTACGTATTTGCATTAGGAACATTGAACATGAAAAAACTGTTAGCAATGACTGCTGTCGCTGCTTTGACTATGTCAGTTAACGCTTCAGCTCAAGATGCTGAGGCTATTTATAATAAGGCATGTACCGTATGCCACAGCATGGGTGTTGCTGGTGCTCCAAAAGTACACAACGCTGCAGAATGGGAACCACGCTTAGCTAAGGGTGTTGACGCTCTAGTGAAGAGTGTGAAAACTGGTCTGAATGCTATGCCACCAGGTGGTATGTGTACTGATTGTACTGATGATGATTACAAAGCTGCTATCAAATTTATGTCTACAGCTAAGTAATTCTTCAGATATAAAAAAACCGGCGAAAGCCGGTTTTTTTATATCTGCAATTAACTGCGATTTATTGCACTTGAGTATCAAGTACTAGGTTCGCTGTATCGCCTACGGCGACTTTACTGATCTTGCCTTGAATATCACCCGTTTGCGGTTTGATATTACCTTGTTTAGACAGCACTGCAATCACTTCCACATTGGCTGCATCGCTTAACTTTACATCACCACCCATACCGCTGCTGTCATCTAATGTCACTGTAATCGGGAAAGACTTAGCACTGACTTTGGTTGCAGCTAATGGGACTTTAGGTCCTTCAGTTGCACGGGCAAAGATGAAAATGGTGTCTTCTGGACTGGCTTTAGCCGCAAGTTCTGCAGAGATAGATATAGTGACATTGACAGATTTAGCACTGGCTTTGACTTGCTTATGTGCATCATCATTTGGCATGCCAGCGGTTTCCGACTGCATGCGTAAGTTAGCGGTTTCGATTGCATTCATAAGAGCTGCACGATCAACGTCGGCACGACCGCTATCTAAAATCGTTTGCCAAGAGGTGATGGCTTTCTTGTAGTCAGCAGTAAAGAAAGCATCCATACCCACGAGCAGTAGCGTTGAAGGATCTTGGGCATCCATTGCTAAAGACTCATTGATAAGAGCTTGGATTTGCGGTGTCATTTGTTGACCCGCTTTGTAATACATCGCCGTTGCTTTTGGACCGAGCAATTCTGCATGCTTTCCGACTAATTCGATTACTTTATCGAAAGCTGCAATCGCTTTATCGTATTGGTTTGCCGATACATAAGCATGACCTAAGCTAAACCACAGTTGGCTGTTTTCTGGCTCGGCTTTAACTTGAGCTTCCATCATCTGCACGCGTTGCATCATGATTTGAGCCGTATCCATTCCCGCATGTGGATTTGCAGGTTGTTGAGCACTATCAATATTCTCGAAGGCGCCTAAGTGTTGATAGAGATAGCCTGAGATAACAATCAAACAAACTGACATGATCGACGGCCACAGAATCGTCTTTGGCTTTATTTGGTTGACCAGTGAATCGTCGTTCGCTTGTTTGATGTCTTGGAGTAGACTGATTTCCAGTTCTTTCTTCAATGCATCAAATTCGGCTTGATCGAGTAGCTCTTCACTTAATTCTTTTTCAAGAACGCCTAAGCGCTCATTGAACAATTCAAGGTTCGTTTGTTTACGAACTCCGGCTTCTTCCGTTTTCAGCAATTTTTGCTGTCTGAAGTGCGGGATCCAAATCAGCATCAGGCCGACTAACATAACAAGCGCAATAAAAATCCAAAATGTCGTCATTGTTTCTATATTCACTTTAGTTTGCAGAAAGCGGAGTAACCGCTAGGCTTGGAAGCAAGATTATACGTAAAGATTGTTCATTGAACAGTAATATAAGGTAATCCCAGTGCTGAAAGCTTATAGTTGGGCACTGGTTCACAAATTGATTCTTCTTGTAAATTTTGTATGAAACTTAAGTGTCATTTGTCGGTCACATGCAGAACTGAGCCTCTTCCGTGACTTTCATCGACCTCTAAAATTGAGAATGAGACAAGTAACCCAGTTTTGTACGAAAGAGGCAGACAGGAACAATAGCAAATACTAAAATGAGCAAAATTTCGTGCATTTGCGTGAATAGCATGTTGTGCGTTGAGATAGAGTCTTTCTAAATCAACATATTATTGAAGACTGAGGAAAACCCATGATCCCAGAACTTGGACACTTTGCGTTGATAATAGGGGTGGCTTTTGCCTTCTTATTAATCAGCGTCCCCCTAATAGGTGTTGCCAGAAAAGACCAATACCTTGTTAGGTACGCTTGGCCATTAACGTACGGAATGTTCTTTTTTATTACCTTATCTGTTGTCGTGCTGGCTTATAGTTTTGCCGTCGATGATTTCTCGGTCGCCTATGTGGCACATCATTCAAATTCTCAGTTACCTATCTTCTTTAAGATCTCGGCCGTATGGGGCGGTCATGAAGGGTCACTGTTATTTTGGGTGTTTGCTTTATCAACTTGGGCGGCTGCGGTTGCCTTGTTTAGCAAAGGTTTAGAAGAAGTGTTTACTGCCCGTGTGCTGGCAGTATTGGCTCTTATTGTGATTGGCTTTAGTTTGTTTATGCTACTCACATCTAGCCCATTTGAACGTTTATTCCCGATCCCAGCCGAAGGTCGTGACTTAAATCCAATGCTGCAGGACGTGGGATTAATCTTCCATCCTCCTATGTTGTACTTGGGTTATGTGGGCTTCTCTGTAAGCTTTGCATTTGCGATTGCTGCGCTGATGAGCGGCCGTCTCGATTCTGCATGGGCTCGTTGGACTCGTCCATGGACATTGGCCGCTTGGACCTTCCTTACGGGCGGTATCGCACTAGGATCTTGGTGGGCTTATTATGAATTAGGCTGGGGCGGTTGGTGGTTCTGGGATCCTGTTGAGAACGCCTCTTTTATGCCTTGGTTAGTGGGTACTGCGCTTGTTCACTCTTTGATTGTGACTGAGAAACGCGGTGCCTTCCGTAACTGGACTGTATTACTGTCTATTTTCGCTTTCTCTTTAAGTTTGCTTGGTACCTTTATTGTTCGCTCAGGTGTATTAACCTCAGTGCATTCATTCGCAGCCGATCCAAGCCGCGGTATGTTCATCCTGTTGTTACTTGGTTTAGCTGTTGGCGGTTCATTAACACTGTTTGCTTTACGTGCCAGTGAAATGAGTAGTCCAGCCCGTTTCGAGCTTAAGTCTAAAGAAACTATGCTCTTAGTGTGTAACGTGCTACTGACGGTTGCCGCAGGTACGGTACTATTGGGTACATTATATCCATTGCTCATCGATGCACTTGGCATGGGTAAGATCTCTGTTGGACCTCCATACTTTAATGCGGTGTTCGTGCCTATCGTATTAGTGCTATTTGGCTTTATGGGTATTGGTCCAATTATTCGTTGGAAAAAATCGAAAGCGGGCGAGCTTAAGCGTCAGCTATTGATCCCGGCAATGATTGCTGCTGTTATCGGTATTGTGACGCCATTTATCGTCGATGGTGCATTCAATATTTGGGTTACCTTTGGTATTGCTGCCGCTGCTTGGATTATTCTGGCTACCGCAAGAGCGGCCTATAACATGGTCAAGTCGAAAGAAGGTGATATCAGCATCAGCCGCATGGGCCGTAGTCAGCTTGGTATGATCTTCGCGCATCTCGGTATTGCCGTTTCTGTGATTGGTGCCACTATGGTGTCAAATTACTCGATTGAGAAAAGTGTTCGTATGGGACCTGGTGTAAGCCAAGAACTCGCCGGTTATACTTTTAAGTATCTCGAGACCAAAAACGTAGTGGGTCCTAACTACACTGCACAGCAGGGACAGATAGAGATCTACAAGGGCGATGAGCTACTGACATTACTAAAACCCGATCGTCGTCAATATAATGTGCGAACTATGGATATGACAGAAGCCGGTATTGACTGGGGTCTATTCCGTGACTTGTACGTAACTATGGGTGACCCTATTACCAGCACTGAATTTGCGGTTCGTTTAAACTATAAGCCGTTCGTGCGTTGGTTATGGTTTGGGGCAATTTTCATGATGATAGGTGGATTCTTCGCTGCATCGGATAAACGTTACCGTGCGAAAGTCACTGCAGCCGTCGCGCCTTTGGCCGAAAAGGCAAAATTGGCAACGGCTCAATAATTGGGGAATGTATGAAGAAGTTGGTTCTGTTTATCCCATTGGTCATATTTCTCGCCATGGGGGTGTTTCTATATAAAGGGTTATTTCTGAATCCGCAGCAATTGGATTCAGCACTGGAAGGGAAGCCTATTCCGGCTTTCCAACTGGAACGCCTAGAAACACCGGCTGAGATAATAACGAATGAGCAATTAAAAGGTAAGGTATCATTACTTAACGTATGGGCGACGTGGTGTCCATCTTGTAAATATGAGCATCCTTTCTTAGTGATGCTAAAACGTAAAAATCTTTTGCCAATTTACGGGATCAACTATCGTGATGAGCGTGTTCCTGCGTTAGAAGAGTTAAAACGTCAGGGCGATCCCTACAACGTTAATATCTATGATAAAGATGGGCGTTTAGGATTAGATCTTGGCGTTTATGGTGCACCAGAGAGTTTTATTGTTGATCATAACGGTATTATCCGTTTCCGTTATGCAGGTCCAATAGACCAACGCGTATGGAGTGAAACCCTTTACCCTATGATCCAACAATTACAAGCTGAAGCAGCGAAGGATGGCGCAGCATGAGAACGCTGATAAAAATCATAGGTGGTCTAGTGCTGATGTTCAGCATGACGACCGCCGTCATGGCAACACCAGTTGATACTTACGAATTCAAGTCACCTGAAAATCAAAAGCGCGGTTTGTCTTTGGCCCATGAACTACGTTGTCCACAGTGTCAAAACCAAAATTTGATCGACTCCAATTCACCCGTTGCTCGAGATCTGCGTCTTGAGGTATTCAAGATGGTTGACGAAGGAAAAGGGGATGATGAGATCATCGAGTTTATGACCAGTCGTTACGGTGAGTTTGTTCTCTATAAACCTAAGATGGAAACCAAGACCTACATTCTCTGGTTAGGTCCTATTGGTTTATTACTTCTGGGTCTAGTGATTGGATTCATCTTCATTCGTAAGCAACGTATTGGCGGTAATGTGCCGAACGAAATTAGCGCAGAAGATCAGCGCGAGTTAGATACCTTGCTAAAGCGCAATACAAAATGAAGCATAAAGTCATAACGGCATTCATGTTGTCATCCATTCTTTCGGTATTTGTTGCTGGGGTCGCGCATGCGTACCCTGGTATGCAGCAAACGGCTAAACCGATGGAATCAACGGTTGATTTGATCAATGTACTGCCAAAGACTTTTCCTATTGAACCTGTTGCCTTTAATGATGTCGATGGTAAAGCTATCGACTTCAGCCAATTTAAAGGCAAGATCATTATGGTTAACATGTGGGCGACTTGGTGTCCGCCATGTGTCAGAGAGTTGCCTGCAATCGAAAGGTTAGCAACTAAGTTCAAGACTGAAGATTTTGTAGTGCTGCCTATCTCTATTGATGCAGAAGGTAAGCAGCAGGTTCAGCCGTTCTTAAGTTCATTGGGTATGGCGAATTTCAACTCTTACTACGATCAACCACAAAGTCTTGGGAACGTTTTTCCGCTCGACACGATTCCTGCGACCTTTATTCTTGATCAACAGGGTCAATTAATTGCCTTTGTTCGATCCTATGTTGATTGGGATGACGTAAAAGCCGTCTCGCTAATCCAAGGTTTTATCGATAAAGGCAGCAAAAAGCCCAATTAATAGGCACTTTGCATGTAAAATAATCGCCATTGTTTAAAAGATCGCCATGCGATCTTTTTTCATTTAAAAAGCCCTTGCACAAAAAGTTTCACTGCCTATAATGCGCATCCACTGACACGGCAGACAGCGAAAGCTAGCTGACGAGTTAGGTTGAATTGAGTCGCTTTTAAGCACTTAATTCAAGCGCAGAAAGAAGTTGTTAAATACTCCTTGACGCGAAACGGGAAATGCGTAGAATACGCAGCCCTAGCCAACTGGAAGCGTTCGGCGCTCAGTGTGGTACTCAAGTTCTCTTACGAATATTGAGTTGCTCTTTAACAAGATAAAA